>ERZ772956.228-NODE-228-length-46140-cov-4.509124_pt1 | contig 46140 bp, 37 predicted proteins | sample MGYA00580683_ERZ772956 | MGnify/ENA primary metagenome ERZ772956 (study PRJEB29015, sample SAMEA2738077) | human oral metagenome | biome: human oral; feature: human-associated habitat; material: saliva | place: China | collected 2212 ... | reverse complement strand
GCTCTAAAGTCCACGGCTCCAAGCGTATGCAAGACATATTGAGAGAAGTGTTTCCTTTGCTTAATGTCTGCTCCATAGATCACACGGACATTTCTCATGCGCTGTCTGCGCAATGGGAGGATTTTGAAGATTGTCTTATCTGGTGTGCCGCAAAGAAGATAAAAGCAGATTATATTGTTACGAGAAATACGCGTGATTTTACCCAATCGGATATACCGGCGCTGACACCTTCCGAGCTCTTCTCGACTATCGAATCTGACCTTCATCTCGTGTATGACGAAGTGGGGTTTTAGCGACTCTCATACCCCTAAGTAGCGTTTGGTTTGTATGTTAACTTCAGAAGAAATAGATTGAGTATCCATAAGTTAGAAAATCTACTAGTAACAGACTTAGATATTGTATAAAAACCACGCTAGAGGGAATACTACTCACGATTAAAAATGATTTCCGGCACGTCTGTTGCTGTGCTTGGCGATGGATCAAAGTCCAAGAGTTCAAGCTTGTGGAAACGAAAGATTCTTCCAATCGTCATGGCCAGGCGTGCCCGGAGAGGAAGGAATGATGCTATGAGAATTGATAAATGGGCGGTGACTGCCCAAGAAGCGCTGCAGGGAGCGCTCGGTATTGCCGGGGACGCAGAGGCCGCAGAGATCGCTCCTCTTCATTTACTTAAGGCGCTGCTTGACAGCAATGAACGTAATCTGCGCTCTATTTTGGAGAAGGTCGGTGCCGATGTCGAGGCCATTGAAGCTCAGGTAGATGATGCTATTGGTCGTGCGCCTCACGTAAGCGGAGGCGCTCAGATTGGCCTTGGGAATGACCTGATCAAGGTAACCAATGAAGCTGAGAAGCTGGCTACAAAGCTGGGGGATTCCTATGTAACCTCCGAGCACCTGCTGACGGCACTTGCCAACGACAAGTCCGAAGCCGGTCGTATCCTGCGCGATGCCGGTGTGACCGCCAAGCGCGTGGAGGAAGTGTACAACGATCTTCGTGGTGATGAGCGCGTGACCTCACAGGACGCAAAACCTGAGTTTGAAGCGCTGGAGCATTACGGACGCAACGTCACGGATCTAGCGCGCCAAGGCAAGCTTGATCCGGTCATCGGTCGCGTTGAGGAAATCCGTCGTACCATTCAGGTACTCAGCCGTCGTACCAAAAACAATCCCGTGCTTATCGGCGAGCCGGGCGTCGGCAAGACCGCCATCGTGGAAGGTTTGGCGGAGCGTATGGTCTCCGGCGACGTCCCTTCAACACTGCGCGACAAGGAGCTCATTGAGCTTGACATGTCCGCGCTGGTGGCGGGCGCAAAATATCGCGGCGAATTTGAGGATCGTCTCAAGAGCGTCGTAAAGGAAGTCAGCAAGGCCAACGGTCGCATCATCCTCTTCATCGATGAGTTGCACACCATTGTGGGCGCCGGTGCCACCGAGGGCTCCATGGATGCGGGCAACATTTTGAAGCCCGCACTTGCCCGTGGTGAGCTGCGCGCCATTGGTGCAACAACCTTGGACGAGTACCGCAAATATATTGAGAAGGACGCGGCTCTTGCCCGTCGTTTCCAAACCGTGTTGGTTTCCGAGCCGTCCGTTGAGGACACCATCTCCATTTTGCGCGGTCTGAAAGAGAAGTATGAGCAGCACCACCGCGTTCGGATCACGGACTCCGCGCTGGTAGCCGCTGCCGACCTTTCCAATCGCTACATCTCTGATCGCTTCATGCCTGATAAGGCCATTGACTTGGTAGATGAGGCTGCTTCTCGCCTTCGCATGGAGCTCGACTCAATGCCGTCAGACATTGATGCGGTGGATCGCCAGCTCACTCAGATGCAGATTGAGGAGCAGGCTCTCATGAAGGAAGAGGATGCCGCATCAAAGGAGCGTCTTGAGGCCCTGCGTGAGGAAATTGCCACAACGCGAGAAAAGCTTGACGGCATGAAAGCAAACTGGCAAAACGAACGCAGTGCCATCGATAAGGTCCAGGAGCTTAAAGCGCAAATGGAAGATGCTCGCACGCAGATGGATCGAGCTACGCGTGACGGAGATCTTGCGCGCGCGTCCGAGCTTCGCTACAGCACAATTCCTGAGCTTCAGCGCCAATATGATGAAGCCGAGAAAGCACTTCTCGCCAAACAGGAAGACGGAGGACTTCTGAAAGAGGAAGTTACCACGGATGAGATTGCCGAGGTGGTTTCTTCGTGGACGGGCGTGCCCGTATCCAAGATGATGCAGGGCGAGATGGACAAGCTCAAGAACCTTGAAAGCCAACTTCACCTGCGCGTTATTGGTCAAGACGAAGCCGTGTCTGCGGTTGCTGCGGCAGTCCGCAGAAGTCGCGCGGGACTGGCCGACCCCAACCGTCCGCTGGGTAGTTTCTTCTTCCTGGGACCCACCGGTGTCGGTAAGACCGAGCTGGCAAAAGCGCTGGCAGAGCTCTTGTTCGATGATGAGCGTTCGTTGGTTCGTATTGACATGTCCGAGTACATGGAGAAGTTCTCGGTGCAGCGTTTGATTGGTGCTCCTCCCGGATATGTGGGATATGACGAGGGTGGCCAGCTGACCGAGGCCGTGCGGCGCCATCCGTACTCCGTGGTGCTCCTGGACGAGATGGAAAAGGCCCATCCGGATGTATTCAACGTGCTTTTGCAGGTGCTTGATGACGGTCGCCTGACGGATGGTCAGGGTCGTGTAGTCAGCTTCAAGAACACGATCATCATCATGACCAGCAACGTCGGTTCTCAGTTCATTGCCGGCGCAGGTGCTTCCGGTTTGAACGAGGAGGCTCGCAAGCAGGTTATGGATGCGCTGCGAGGCGCGTTCCGTCCGGAGTTCCTGAACCGCATCGACGACGTGGTCATCTTCCAGCCGCTTGGTCTTTCCGATATCGAGAAGATCGTGGATATCCAGCTCAAAGATGTGCGTGCACGTTTAGCTCGTGAGCGCATGACCTTGGAGCTTTCCGATGCTGCGGTGCAGTCGCTGGCACTGGACGGTTTGGATCCCGTGTACGGCGCGCGTCCCTTGAAGCGCCTGATTCAGCGGCGTGTTGTTGATCAGGTGGCAAACCTCATCATTGCCAGCGAGCTCCACGAGGGCGACACCGTCCTCATTGATACCGACGATGACGGTAACCTGGTGGCACGTCGCGCTCAAGGCGATGCGGCAAGTGCTGCAAGCACCGTGAGCTAAGCGTTATAAGCCGAGAAAAACGCCGTTGATTGCTGGTTGCTGGTTGCCGGCGGCAAGGTGAAGCAATGCCGCCGGCACCAATCACGACAGTTCCGTAACGGTATACAGCTGAGGCGGGGTGGCATAGAGTTCATCCCGCTTTGCTTGTGCCGCCGTATCCTTTCGGTTCACGCTGAGAGCCACACTGGAGTCTACGAATGACTCAAGCCAGGCAAAGCAAAGCCGGTCAAAGTCTTGCACAGGTTTTACGAAGTACGACTTTAATTGAACGCTTTCGTCCGTAAAGGTCGCCTTTATAACGATCTCTGTTTTCGCGAGAATTTCCGAGAAGTGCTTCTCGGCAATGAGCAGCATCTTATTGGTAAGGTGCTCTCGTTGCCTCAGAAGATCTTCTGAGGTCTCGCTTTCAGGAGGGTCGGCAATATGAAGATCGTTTATTTGATTACTCAGCGCTTGTAGCTCGCCATTGTCGTGAAAATGAACGGTAAGATTGCGCGTTATATCGTTTCTATCGGCGGAGTCAGTATCTGTTGTGCCGCTCTTCTCGCGTGCGTTTTTATCGGAAAGAGTGACGGAAAATTCTGTAGAAGGTGCTCCTGCGGTTTCATTTTCAGAAGGGTCATTTGCCAGCAAGTCAAAGAAGATTTTTTCCTCCGTAATATCTTCACCGTTGGGTCTTACGTACTCTCCTCTGAGCGAATAACTCAGCTGTTTGACTCTCACCGTAGTGCATGACAGATTCATGGTGTGACTTATTGACCACATGGACGGATCGTCTCCACGGCTGAACGAGCTCCAATTTCCAATTGTTTTTATCGGCATGAGAGCCGTGCGATTTTCTTCAGGTTTGGAATCGTTCTCCCTCATTCCTTCGGCATAGGCTTTCAAAACGAATGAGTTTTCTTCGGAAATTTTTTCAAATGAGCCGCTAAAAGCTCTCAATCCTATGAATATCACACCTGCTGTCGCCGCAATGCCACTGGCATATATAAATCTGCGTCGAGTGGTTGCCTGCGAGAACGCGTGTCGGTGATCTGTTTGCTGGGGAGAGTTCTCCACTTTTGTTAACACCGCTTCTTTTACATGGTCGGGAAGTTTGATTTCTGCAGCGATTAATCTGAGTTCTTCAAGGGCGTCTTTAGACATGAGTATCCTCCCAGTCTACGTGAAGTAATGGTTTCATTTCTTGAAGAGCGCGACGAAGGCGTGTGCGAATGGTTGCAGGCGGACAGTGGAAAATGCGGGCAATCTCCTTTGTTGAATAATTTTCTACATACCGAAGAAGCACAATTGCCCGAAGCTGTTCCGGTAGTGTTTCAATAGCCTGCCAAATTTCGTTTTCTGCGAGCTTTTTGATGATTGCATCCGAGGAATCGGGTGTTGAGAGGGGAGCTGTGCCGAGAGCTGTTCTGTCTGAGATATCCATGAGTTCGACTTTCTTCGCCCAAGGATGCCGATATAAATCATGGCATTTGTTGAGGGTTACGCGAATGAGCCAAGCTTTAAGGTGCTGCTCGTCCGCAAATGCAGTGGATGAGTTTAAAAGCTGCATAAAAACGTCTTGGGAGATATCTTCAGCATCGGCGGGAGAGCGAGTTTGGTTAAGGGCGATGAGATAAACTGTGTCACCGTAGTCTTCCAAAACTTTGCCGATATGTTTTGCGTCGAAGCCTGTGTCGTCGCGAGACGTTTGTTTTTGATGGCTCATCGTAGCACCTCCTTATCTGTAATACGTTTGAGACCCTGAGAGCGTTTCATCTTTGTGCTCATTGTTATACTTGAGCTTATAACGTATCAGGCGAGAAGAGCGGTGAAATTGGAGCTCGGAGGCGGCGTATGGACAGTGATGGTACGAAAGACGATTCGATAAAAGATGATGCTAGACCTAGGGAAGCTCCTCTTAGTGCCGTTGCAGCTGGCAATGGTGAAGAGCGTACAGGCTTCTCGCTTGATGCTCAGATGCAAGACAAAAGCCCTTTGGAAAAGCCGAAACCATCACAAACGTCTACCAAAAAGAAGCTCGTCAAAAAATCAGCTCCCAGAAAGCCCGCTGCCAAAAAGCTTGCTTCCAAAAAGTCAGTGCCGAAGCAGTCGGAATTCATTCGTGCGGAAAACGAAGATGACGACGGCTATGACCCGTATTCCGATCGACGCCCGGAAGTTGAGCCGTTATTTGAGCGCGATCCTTGGATGTAGAAATATGTGCTGTAAAAATACCTGCGTTACAGGTAGTGTTCCTTTTCGAGCAGCATTCCCTGAGGCACCACGTTCGGTTGATAGTAACGCAATGAGCGATGAGGAGTTGAGAGCAGCATTTATGAAGGGCTATCAAGAGGCCATTAAGGGTAATGTTGTTCCTGCTGTTCCGTCACTTTCGGCGTTGCATAGCGAGTTTTTTTGATGCTTGAATAGGGCCTTTAGAGGGTGCTCGAGAGTTCGTTTAAACATAAATGATAGATTTGTGAATGTAGGCTCTGTACCATAATTATGGTACAGAGCCTACAAAGCAACTATTAGATTGATTCTCAGGTATTGTTACTTCAAGAGGCCAACAAGAAATCATCAGAAGACTTTGAAGGCTTTGCTTTGAAGGCCTCACACTATCAGTTAAAGCTCTATGAATAAGAGCATGAAGAATGTAACGGTGTACGCGGCTGCTTACCTAACAGCAGAACCCCAGGTAGCTGACATCCATGTCCAAAGGAAATAGGCGACAACGGCGATAATTGCAAGCACTACAACGGCTGCAATCAGAGAACCTGCGTGCATGCGGCGCTCTTTCTTTACAAAGATGTCGCGCTGCCCCTTGGGAACCTGCAAGTACTGACCATAATGAAGATCTTTTTTGAGCTGTGCGATCTCGGCTTTTGATCGACGCCAACTGCGACTGCCATGACCATGATGCGCCCTGCTAAGCGTAAATTCGGAGTCATGCGAGACGGCGGCTTCATCTTCCTCATCGCGAGCAAAATCGTTGATGGGGGCTACGGTTTTATGCGCGCGACGCTCACGGACGTACGGTGTATGCGTATGTCCATCACTCATGTGGCGCTCGTGATAAACGTGCTCATGAGATGATGCAACGTCATTCTCAAGATCTCCCTCAAAGGAGGTTTCGCCAGAGAAAGCCTCAACAGTCTCATACTCGCCTTCAACTGCCTGTGCGATTGCATCTGAATCTTCCGTTTTGAGATGATTGCTTGAGGAGCTTGAGGAAATTTCATGAGCAATGTCCGTTGCAGCACCTGTTGCAATGTCCGTTGCAGCCGACTCATCGGCAGATACCTGATCTGATGTATGGTCTGCTTCGAGGGGGAACTTCTCGTCAGAATATGTCATCTGATCCACGTTAACCTCCGCGGTTGAGCGATTATTCGTTACATATTTTAGTCCATGTACGCATATCTGTCGCGTTGCGATGTGGATTGCTTGGAAAGAAAGTCTCAGTTGATGAACTTTGAAAGAATAAGCACATAGTATTCGCAGGAATATATGAGTCATAGACGCTTAGATAACATAAGTCTATAAAGCTAAGAAAATTTGAAAATAATGATTAAAATCAGACTGGCTGGGCATATACAACATCGAACAACGGAATGCCAGAAATGGCATACAAACAGTGAAGGAGTGGTTTTTATGAACAGCATGGTTCCTTTTGATCGTTACGCACGTGGCTTGAGCAATTGGCCTTTTGGCGGCAGCCTAGAGAGCTTCTTTGATTCACCTTTTTCATCCACAAGTTCTGAGGCGTTTCCGGTAAACGTTGAGGACGCTGGCGAGAAGTACGTGGTAACTGCAGAGCTTCCGGGTCTTTCTCGCGAAGACATCGATGTTGAGCTCAATGAGGGTCGTCTTTCGATTACGGCCGAACGCAAAGAGTCCGATGAGGAGAAGGGTAAGAATTACCTGCATAAGGAATCCTCTGAGTGGCGTGCAACTCGTGGTGTGTATCTGAAAGATGCGGCTACACAGGGTTTGAGCGCAAAGCTTGACAATGGCGTACTGACCATTTCCGTTCCAAAGCAGGACGAAAAGGCAAACGTTACCAAGATCTCCATTGACTAAGCTGCGCATAAGCCGGTTGAACCGTGATATAAGCAGGTACGCGTGAAGACTGGGAAAGAGGTCGAGAAAAGAGGTTGCGAAAAGCGCTTGCGTTCCTCAAAATCCACGTATTCCTTTCCCGTAAGTGAGAAAAAGCAGTTCGGAGTTTTACTCCGAGCTGCTTTTTTAGAGAACGCTCATGGGCCAATCTTGGCTGGCGACAAGAACTTGCAAACCACCGGCCGTTTTTGCTTGGGTACGGGTATCGTTTACCGGTTCTGCGCCCAGTGCGGCGGCGAGGGTTCGCACGGCAAGACTGGGTCGATTGTTTTCACGCGAGAGATGCATGCCAACGACTGTCCTTGTGTTAGGACGTATCAGCTCTGCAAGCGCAGAAGCTGCTTGCTCATTTGAGAGATGTCCATAAGGCCCACCAACGCGCTCTTTAAGCACCTGCGGATACGGACCCGTGGCAAGCATATGCTCATCGTGGTTTGATTCAAGTGCCAAGATGCGGGCACCTGCAAGTTCCGTAAGAGCATCGTCGGTCAGGATTCCCGTATCGGTACAGTATCCGATACTGTCTATCTCAAGGTTCTTCTCGCCAAGGAGGCTGAAACGAAAGCCTACGGGTTCGGCTACGTCGTGCGACGTGGAAAATGCTTGAACCGATATCTCTCCGACACGCTTCTGTGCATCCGTTGAAATCAAAGAAAATTCAACCCCGGCCATGCTGCTGCGCTGGGAAAGGATGTGCGCGGTTCCTGAGGTGGCAAATATGGGGCCGTCGAAGTGCTTTGCGAACACACGGAGTCCGCCTACATGGTCCGAATGTTCATGCGTTATAAAAACCGCAGCTATACGATCTGTATCAATGTCAAGTTCCTGGGAGCGACGGAGCAATTCTCGCCGGGAAAGTCCGCAGTCTATTAAAATACTCGTTTGAGGTCCTTCAACAATGGCCGCATTTCCGCTTGAACCGCTGGCAAGAATGTGAAGATGAATCTGTGGTGTCATAAGAGCCTTTCATGATTTACACTCAAAGTATCATAGTAGCTTGTTTGTGAGGTGCCGTGCCAACTGTTTCACACCGATATCACCCGTCTGTTCCAACGGCCGTGCCTGACGAAGCGCCTGTGGTGCTGATGGTTTCGGGAGGTGCCGATTCTACAGCGCTTTTGGTTATGGCCGCAACGGATGTGTTGGATGTACAAGACGGCCGAGGCCGTGCCAAGATAGCGCAAGATCGCCTGTGTGTGCTTCATATCAACCACCAGCTTCGCGGCGCAGATGCCGAGAAGGACGAGCAGTTTGTTCGCACACTTTCCGCCAAATATGGCATCACGTGCGTGGTGCGCTCGCTCGACATTGCATCCATTGCTGCGGCCGACCACTTGAACGTGGAGGATGCCGGTCGGCGTGTTCGGTATGAAGCGGCAAATCAGCTGGCAAATGAATTGTGTGAACAGGCCGGCGTGCCGCGCGCTTCTGCCCGCATCGTGACGGCACACAACGCCAACGATCGCGCGGAAACCTTCCTTATGAACGTAACGCGTGGTACGGGCACCTCAGGGCTTGCATCCATTCCGCGCCGCCGTAATCGCATCGTGCGTCCGCTTTTGGGGTTTACCCATCTTGAGCTGTGCAACTACCTTATTGAACGGGGCATTTCTTGGCGAGAAGATCTTACCAATGCCGATACATATTATCTGCGCTCATATATTCGCCATGAGATACTTCCACGCCTTGAAGTGAAAAATCCTCAGGTACTCTCTGCAATTTCAGGCGCCTGCGACATTGTATCGGATGAAGATGCCTATGTAAGCGGTGTTGCTGCACGCTGTTTGAGAAAGCTTACGGTTCGAGAGTACGATGGATATATGGTGCTTGATGCGGCACGCCTTGCGGCAACCGATGTGGTGATTGCTCGCCGCGTTATACGCTTGGCCGTAAAGCACCTGGCAGACGACCCGCGCCTTGAGGCACGTCATGTTGAGAGCGTTCTTATGGCGGTGGCAAACGGAAGAGGCGCGGTTAATTTGCCTCAGGATATCCAGGCGCGTATCGAGTTTGGAACGCTCACCCTTGCCAAGGTATATCGTAAGGAACGCGCAGGTAATATTCCTGCAGGTGTTCATGATGCTCACACTCACATGTCAGAGGCTTCGTTTTCGGCGTGGCTCAGCGTGCCGGGAGAGCAGCGACTTACTCAAAATCGAAGACTTCGAGCGCGGCTTATCCCAGTGGAACACGGCCTTGATGTGGTGTCGTTCGCACGTGCGCATGGTCGCGAATGGTTGGGGGAGTCGGTGCTGTTGGATGCCGAAGCCGCGGGAATAGATGCCACGCACGGCGGAAGGCTTTGGATAGAGCCTCCCTGTGCGGGAGATGTTCTTTGTCCGTTGGGGATGCACGGACAGTCAAAAAAGCTTTCCGACCTGCTGAGTGCTTCTCGCCTCCCACTGGCCGAACGTAGAGGCGTGCCTGTTGTGCGTACATCCCCAAACGGTCGAATCGTGTGGGTTGCGGGAATTCGAGCGGACGAACGATCAAAATGCACACAAGATACAAAAGTGCTGCTAGAATTAAGCATTCACGAGAGTTTGATAACGGTGTCAGACAACTACGGTGGCTGAGAGGAGCCAATATGGCAGAAGCGCATCCTGATATTGAAAGCATTCTACTATCTGAAGAAGAAATCAAAGAAATCGTTGCGCGTATGGGCAAAGAGATTACACGCGATTACGCCGATAAGAACCCGCTGGTTATTGCAGTACTTCGCGGTGCCGTTGTGTTTATGGCGGACGTCATGCGAGCTATTACCTGCCCTATGTCCGTTGATTTTATGGCGGTTTCAAGCTATGCCGATGGGGTCAAAAGCTCCGGTGTCGTTCGCATTGTGAAAGATCTGGATACCAAAATTGAGGGCCGCAACGTATTGATTGTTGAGGACATTTTGGACTCCGGCCTTACGCTCTCATACCTTATGCGTATGCTGCAATCGCGCAACCCCGCGTCTATTGAGATTGCGGCCTTTGTGGTGAAAGATATTGAAGGGAAAAAGCCGGCGGTAGAGCCTCGTTATGTGGGGGCACATGTACCCAATGCGTTTGTGGTCGGTTACGGCCTTGATTATGCTGAACGGTATCGTAATTTACCGTATTTGGGCGTTTTGAAGCCATCGGTATACGAGTAGGTATGTCCTGCAAAGAAGGCAGTAGGTTTTATGGGCGTTTACGGACGCCCTGAGGTTCAATACAAGGAGTTGCCATGGGTATCAATCAAAAGAATCTAAATTACGGACAAGCAAAATCTGCCATTCGAGAAATCGCAGGATTTGCGGCTCGTCGCCGTGCTGAGATTGGTGCCGACAACGTCTTTGACTTCTCTATCGGAAACCCCTCCGTGCCCGCACCGTCTGCGGTGAAGGCATCCATTGAACATGCTTTGACGCTTCCGCCACAGGCAGTCCACTCCTATACGGCAGCCATCGGAACTCCTGCCACACGTGAGGCGGTGGCCGCATCACTGTGCCGTCGCTTTGGAGAAGGCACCGCAACGGCGTCCGATATCATTATGACCTGCGGAGCTGCCGCTTCCGTTTCAATGGCGCTTCAGGCAGTCGTTAACCCGGGCGATGAGGTCATCGTTATCACTCCGTATTTTCCTGAGTATAAAGTGTGGATTGAGCACGCCGGTGCCATCTGTGTTGAGGTTTTGGCTGACGAGAAGACCTTCCAAATCGATGCCGAACGTCTTTCTGCGGCCATAACTTCTCGCACGAAAGCCGTCATAGTAAATTCGCCTAACAATCCCGTGGGTGCGGTATATACACGAGAAACCCTTACGGCTCTTGCGGATGTTTTGCATACGCGCGGAACCGAGTTGGGAGAGCACATCTACCTCATCTCCGATGAGCCGTATCGAGAAATTGTGTACGGAGGCGTGGAGGTTCCTTGGATACCTGAGGTATATGACCGCACAATCGTGTGTTACTCCTACTCCAAGTCGTTGTCTCTGCCGGGAGAGCGTATCGGTTGGGTGCTTATTCCACCAACCAATCCTGAGCACGATGATTTATATGCGGCCTCTGCCGGTGCGGCTCGCGCTTTGGGCTTTGTATGCGCTCCGTCTCTGTTCCAGCTTGTATTGATTGACTGCGTTGATGAGCCTGCCGATATTGAGGCATACGCAAAGAATCGCGACGTGCTCACGCGCGGACTTTCGGATTTGGGTTATGAGTATATTCAGCCTGACGGAGCGTTCTATTTGTGGGTGAAGGCTCCCGGTGGTGATGCACAGGAGTTCTGCACGCGTGCCCGAGCGTATGAGCTGCTCCCGGTTCCCTCTGATTCGTTTGGATGTTCCGGTTGGCTTCGCGTGAGCTATTGCGTGCCCTACGATATCTGCGTCAATTCTCTTGACGCGTGGAAAAAGGTTGTCTCTTAATGCGCATTCTATGTGACGTTCATACGCATACCATGTACTCGCGCCATGCGTATTCTACGATGGAGGAAAATATCCGTGAGGCAGCATCTCAAGGGTTTGAACTCTTGGGATTAACGGATCATTTTTCTTCGATGTTGTGTGAAGAGCAGACACTCAAGAACTTCCAGTTTTTTCTCAACCTGAATGTCATTCCGGAAGTTTGGCACGGTGTCCGTGTTTTGCATGGCTGCGAGGTAGACATCGTTGACCTTGAGGGCAACCTTTTTGGACACGATATTGTTGTGGATACGTCAATCAACGGCGACAAGCTCGCGCATCCGCGATACCTCGGTGACCTTGTTTTGTCCCGCTGCGATTATGCGGTGGCAAGCATCCACGGAAAAGACTGGGCGAGAAGTGCGACGCCGGCACAGGTGACACGGATGTATGTGAATGTGCTGGATAACCCTCACGTTCTCATCTTGGGGCATCTTGGGAGAAGCTTTCTTGACTTTGATGTGGATGCGTTGGTTCGTGAATGCCGTGACCGCGGTAAGCTCATCGAGATAAATGAAGCAACGTATGCGGAAGGGCATGCGGCAGAGCAACAGGACAGATGCCGTAGGATTGCGGAGCGCTGTGCTGAGCTGGGATGCATGGTTTCATTTGGCTCTGATGCGCACATTGCAACACGTATCGCGCATGCCGGTTGCGTATCCCGTCTGCTTGATGAAATCCACTTTCCGGAAGAGCTTATGGCATGTCGCGATGCCGCAACGTTTCTGAAGGTAAAAGAAGCGGCCGGGGTAGGTATACCTCACTGAGATGCGGTATACCACCGGATAAGCACTGCGCTATACCACCGGATAAGCACGCACGCGCAAGAAAACTACAGCTCTATGGTAAGTTCAACGGGGCAATGATCGCTGCCGTAGACTTCGTTCAAGATGGCCGCACTGGTAATCTGTTGTGCTATGCGATTACTGACAAGGAAGTAGTCAATGCGCCAGCCGGCATTGTTTTTGCGGGCGTTAAAGCGATAGCTCCACCAGCTATAAGCGCCGGTTACATCGGGGTGCCGATAGCGGAACGTATCGGTAAATCCCGCGTCAAGAAGTTTCGTGAAGCTCTCGCGTTCTTCATCAGAAAATCCGGCGTTTTTGTGATTGCTACTGGGATTTTTGAGGTCAATCTCAGTGTGGGCAACATTGAAGTCTCCACAGGTAATGAGTGGTTTTTGTGCAGATAGCTCTGCAATAAAATCTCGATAGCGCTCATCCCAAATCAGGCGCTCGTCAAGGCGTGCAAGCTGCTCTTTTGAGTTGGGTGTATATACGTCAACAAACCAGAACCGATCAAATTCCAATGCACAGACGCGACCTTCATTGTCAGCAACCGGAGATCCAATTTGACGTATTACCTGCAGAGGTTCTTCTCGCGAGAAAACCGCCGTGCCCGAGTAACCCTTGCGCTCAGCATAGTTCCATGTTTGGAAATAACCGGGTATATCAAGGTCAACTTGGCCTTCCTGCAGCTTAGTTTCTTGAAGGGCAAAGATGTCGGCATCGATTGTTTCAAGAATCTCGGTAAACGAAGGATCTTTTTTTAAGACGGCTCGCAGTCCGTTAACGTTCCACGAGGCGAACTTGTATTCTTTGGCATCTGCAGTGTTTGAGCTGCAGGAAGTTTGAGAGACGGCGGTGTCGGACTTTTGTGTGTTATTTGTAGCACTCATGGTTTCTCACTTTCTCGGATGGTCATAGACCATGGTAAACGAGTAAGCGCGCAAAAACCTCTACAATAGATACGTTCACGACAAGCGCAATGAAGTTACATCGTGCTCGCGCAAGGAGGCCTTCATGCTGAGGCAAAGCTATACGACATGGCAATGTGGTACCCATACCCTTTCTCTTGCTCGTCCGCGAATCATGGGCATCTTAAACGTCACGCCCGATTCGTTTTCTGACGGAGGCAAGAATTTTGATGCGAAAGCAGCAATCAAGCGAGGTCTTCAGATGCTTGATGAGGGCGCGGACATTATAGACGTTGGTGGAGAGTCAACCAGACCCGGACATACGCCGGTAGATCCAAAAGAAGAGGCCGAGCGTGTGGTTCCCGTAGTCCGTGAGCTCCTTAAGGCTGGAGCGCTTGTTTCCATCGATACGCGTCATGCCGAGGTGGCACGCATGTGCGTTCGTTTGGGAGTGCAGATTATCAATGACGTTTCGGGTTTTACCGATCCTGAAATGGTGAAGGTGGCTGCGGATTCTAAGTGCGGCTGCATCGTGATGCACTGGAACAAGGAGGGCTTGGGAGCGCATGTTGAGCGCAAGCGTGTCGCCCTAGACGACAGTAGACCGGCTCGTCCGGAAGCCGCTCGTTCTCTCACGTCACAGCGCCGCTTTACCCTGCCTGAAGAAGCGCCTATCATGCGTCAAATTATGGGTTTTTTGGGCGATCAAGCGCGTATTCTCATGCGAGCCGGCGTTTCTCATGATCGTATTTGCATCGATCCCGGCCCGGGCTTTGATAAGTTTCCCGATGAGGACATTGTTATTCAGCGGGCCACACGCTCCATGGTTTCCATGGGCTACCCGCTCATGTGTGCGGTATCGCGTAAACGCTTTGTGGGTGCGGTGTCGGGTGTGAGTACGGTGACGGATCGGGATGCGGCAACGCAGGCCATCTGTATTGCCGCCATCACTAACGGGGCCAGAATTCTCCGTGTGCATAATGTTGAGGGTGCCGCACAAGCCATTAATTCATTTTGGGCTATGACCGAAAAAGATTCGCGTCAGGGATTTGTGGCGCTTGGCTCAAACGTGGGTGATCGCGTGGCGTATTTGGCTCGCGCAACACAGCTCATAGATGAGATCCCTTTGACGTGCGTGGTGTCTGTGAGCCATGCGTATGAGACGGAACCGGCCTACGGTATTGCAACGCCGGTCGCCAATGCGGTGGCTGAAATCCGAACCGAACTTCATCCGCTTGTACTTCTCGGCGAGTTGCTTAAAGTCGAAGACACGCTCGGCCGTATCCGCAAGCCGGGTGAGGAAGGCCATGGCCCGCGTACCATCGACTGCGATTTGCTTTGGGTTGAGGGAGAAGAGCACGCCGGCAGGCGCCTGACGCTTCCGCACCCGCTCCTTGGTGAGCGCGACTATGTGCTGGTTCCCATGGAAGACCTGATGCACGATCCGGTCCGCTTCCTTACCCATAGCGGAGTTGAAGTCGTCCCTTCCGATCAGCGTGTTGGTCATGTCACGGCCGACCTCGGCGAAGTTGTTTGGGAGTAGCTCCGTGAGTGTGTTCGATACGGTAGTTAAGCTGGCGCAAACCGGTGAGCAAGCAGGAGTTTTTCTTGCGGAAGACGGCAATGGAAAAAGCATCGGCCAAGGCGAGAAGCACGTTGAATGCGCGCTCATTCTGCGCCCCGATGTTCCCATGCAACAGGTAATGGGCATTCCGTACGTTGTGGCGTATGGTCTAGCGGAGGCTCTTAAAGATGCCGTATCGAACATTGGCATTGCGTGGCCCTATGGGATTGTTATTGGGGATACGCCTGTCGCCTCCATACGAGCTCATGCGGGATATGCGGACGGTATGTTTGTCGTGTGCGGGTTGACATTTGATTTTGAGGAGTTTCCTGAAATTGAGGAGCTTCTCGCCACAGGGGCATTGAGCCTCACAAACCTAGCGCAAAAGGCCATGGCTACGGTAGGTAGTTGGGCTGAAAATGTTAAGGCGGGTCGTGCGGCTGCAGGGCCGCTTGCACCCATCCTGAATGAGTATTTTGATCGTGTAACGTTGCTTGGGCAGACGGTTGATGTGGTGTATCCCAATGGTAACGTGGCGTATACGGCGCATTTTGGTGGCGTTGACGTGTGGGGTCGTGCGATCATTGTGGATGGTGAGGGAAAAGAGACCGCCATTACACCTGAACAGGCATCTATCCGCGCTTCCAGATGAGATAAATACCACGCAAGGTGAGTTCTGGATCCACAACATCAAATACGTCTGTTGCAACGCTTACAGTCTTTGCAAGGCCACCCGTGGCAATGATTTTTGCACCACCAATACCAGGCTCTTGCAAAATGCGAGCTACAAGACCTTCTGCCTGTGCTGCTGCACCAATGACCAAACCCGATTGAACAGCACTTTCGGTGTCGTCACCCAAAGCCGATGCGGGAGCTTCTATGGGAATACTGGAAAGCTTGGCTGCGCGTTCAAAAAGTGCGTTTGCAGACAGCATAAGACCGGGAGAAATAGCGCCACCGCGATATGCACCCGAATCATCAACAACGTCGATATTAGTGGCCGTGCCAAAGTCAACTACCACCACGGGAGACCCATATCGATCGCGAGCAGCCACGGCATTGGCAATGCGGTCAGCGCCGACACGCTCCGGATGTGGCATGTGTACGGGTACTCCGGTATTGGAAGCAGCACTGATTGTAACCAGCGGTCTCTTCAGAAGCACTTCAAAACAACGCTTCCAAGCTCGGGAGATGGCAGGAACAACGCAAGCAATCCCTCCGGCGGAAATGTCGTCAAGCAAAAGCCCATCTTTCATGAAGAACGTAAACAGGCGCCCATGCAGCATATCTGCCGTGTCAACGGAGTTTGTCGACATGCGCCAACCGTGAAGCATCCGGTCCTTCTCGTCAAAAAGTCCAAGGGTTGTTTGAGTATTGCCTACATCAATAGCTAAAAACATGTCGCCTCCGTGTAAAGCGGGGAATAGTTCGTTCTATCCTAGCGAAACAGTGCGGACTCTGCTATACTCATTCGGCTATTCCCTTGCTCTGGTCGGAAACCAGAGCCGATGTAAGGAGTCCTGTATGAAGCAAGGAATTCATCCTGAGTACGTTGAGTGCACCGTTCGCTGCACTTGTGGCAACACGTGGACCACACGCGCAACTGTTCCGGAAATGCGTGTTGACCTCTGCGATAAGTGCCACCCATTCTATACCGGTCAGCAGAAGCTCGTTGATACGGGCGGTCGTGTCCAGCGCTTCTCCAATAAGTTCGGTGAAGCTGCTTCCGCTCGCCTTGATGCCGCAAAGGCTGCCAAAGAGGCAAAGGCCGCAAAGGCCGCAGAGCAGGAAGCTGCTCGTAAGGCCGCTGCTGAGGCAAAGGCTGCCGAGAAGGCAAAGCGTGCCGCAGAGTTTGCCAAGAACGCTCCCGTTGAGGAGCCTGCCGCTCCGGCTGCGCCCGAAGCTCCGGCGGAGGAGTCAGCTGCTACCGAGACTCCGGCCGAGTAGTAGTTCGGCTTTTGGCATACAAAGCATAGTGATAAGGGAGCGGCTTCGGCTGCTCCTTTTTTCGTGAGGTTACATCCTGGCGAGAAGAACATAAGCCTGACGGGTATACTTAAATGCGTTCACTCGAGTGCGTCGGAGGACGTATGGAATCGTTATACACAAAGTATCGGCCGCAAACATTCGAGCAGGTTGTCGGTCAGAAGCATGTTGTCGGAACTTTGAAGCGCGCAGTGCTTGAAGGTAAGGTCAGTCATGCCTACCTGTTTTGCGGGCCCAGAGGAACCGGCAAGACAACCATGGCTCGTCTGTTGGCAAAAGCATTGCTTTGCCGTAAAGCCCCCGGACAGCTTCCGGATGGAACCTGCGAAGAATGCCAGCTTATTGCGGCGGGCAATCATCCCGATGTGGTGGAGATAGACGCCGCATCCAATACCGGCGTTGATAATGTCCGAGAAGAGATTATTTCTCGCGCAAATTATGCGCCGGTACGGGGCAAAGGCAAAGTTTATATCATTGACGAAGTGCACATGCTGACCACCGCAGCCTTCAATGCCTTGCTCAAAACTCTTGAAGAACCTCCGGCTCATGTAACATTTATTTTATGTACGACAGATCCGCAAAAAGTATTGGGAACCGTTCTTTCGCGTGTACAGCGCTTTGACTTTCATGCTATTGGTAACGAAGAGATGCTGAGTCACCTACAGCAGGTTTGCGAAGCTGAGAGTTTCCAGTATGATGCTCGTGCGCTTGAGCTGATTGTTCGTCATGCTCGCGGAGGTATGCGTGACGCACTGACTTCTTTGGAGCAGCTGTCCGTGTTTGGCGATGGGGTGGTGTCGCTTGCCATTGCTCAGGACTTTTTGGGTGAAGCATCAGGGTCACTTCTCGCGCACGTCTCGACAGCCATTGCAAAGCGCGACGTCTCAACGCTTTTTGAGCAGGTTAACATGCTCGTTGATGAGGGTCGCGACGTACTGCAGTTTACGCGAGAGCTTGCGGCTCATATACGTAATGCTTATGTGATGGCAGCGGTTGGTCCCGATACGTCTGCGCTTACGATAACCGATGACGAGCGGACACAGCTTGCACAGGAGGTGCGCGAGTATCGTTCGGCTGACAGGCTTGCTCGAGCGCTCACAATACTGGGGGACGCTTCAAACCAGATGCGCACGGCGTCCAATCAGCGATTGGTTCTTGAGATTGCTTTTACGCGCCTTGCTCGTCCCACGTCCGATTTAACACTTGAATCTCTTGCTGAACGCATAGCGGATTTGGAGTATCAGCTGGCAAACGGCGTGGCGAGAAGTACATCTGATGTGGATACTTCTGCGGTAAGCGGAGTAGCCAAACCACCGGTTGAAACTGCACCTACGCCAGTGGTTGAGAAGCCCGCTCAAATGACACCAGCCCCAGTGGTTGAGGTACCCGTTCCGCCGATGCCCACACCAGTGGTTGAGATGCCTGCTCAACCGACACCACTTACGCCGCCTGTATCTGAACCTGTTTCAGAGGTACCTTCCCAGGCCGAAACGTCCTCACATGGTACTTTCGCTCGTACTCCGGGTAATGCTGATGAGGCAACTCTCACACGGCGTTGGAAGCAGATTGTAAAGCAGTACCGAGAGAAGGCGCCTGCACATGGTTCGCTTCTCATGAATTCAACGCTTGCTTCAGATGACGGCTCCAACCTGCTGGTTTTGCTTCCCAAGGGATCCGAGTTTGCCTCGGCGATGCTTGGACGAGAAGAGATTAAAAAGGAACTTCTTACGTTCATTGAACCTGTTTTGGGTATGCGAACTGTTACATACGGGGAGTCATCGCTTCAAAATAAGGCCATTGCTGATGCGGAACGTGCGCTCAAACCGCAAGAGCCTCCGCATATACGCAAGAGAGACGCACAGCCACAAGGTTCAGCGGAGTCCGCAGTGAGCGCGGCACCTGTGTCGGTTGCGGCACCGGCGACGGTACCGGCGCCAATACCAACACCAACACCAACACCAACACCAGCACCGGCGCCAACGCCTGTTCCCGATACGGTGCCGACACCGACATCGGAGCCGATACCGGAACCGGAACAAACGCCAAGGGTGGAGCAGACACCAAAAGCAGCTCCCGGCTCACCTGAGGATGTAGCTGCTCAGTCGGCACTTCCAAAAGAACTTGCGAGTGTTGCGGCAATGCTTGAAGATGTATTTGGACCCGCACTATCGGTTTCATTTGAGTCAAAAAAGGACCAACCTAAGGACCAACCTATAGAGAACAAGGAGAGCTAATGGCTAAAGGCGGATTTAACAGAGGCGGCATGAACCGCAATCAAATGATGGCGCAGGCTCGTAAAATGCAGGAGCAGCTTTTGGCGGCTCAAGAAAAGGCTGCCCTTACCCTGCATACGGCAAGCGCTGGTGGTGGAGCCGTGAAGGTAACGGTTTCGGGCGATTTGCGCCTTACGGATCTCAAAATTGATCCAGAGGTTTTAGATCCTGAAGACGTTGAAATGCTTCAAGACATGATCATTGCGGCCACCAATGATGCGCTTGAGTCCGCTGAGAAAGCAGCAAGTCAAGCAATGAGTTCCGTTACGGGCGGCTTGAACATTCCGGGACTGTTTTAATGGCATTTGATCCAACAAATGACGGGCGAGCTCTTCAGCGTCTTCTCGATGAGCTTGGACGTCTTCCGGGCATCGGCCCTAAATCAGCGCAGCGTATTGCGTATTATCTGCTTGAAGCCGATTCCGAGGAAGCCCATCGACTGTCTCGTGCGATTCTTGAGGTAAAGCAGCAGGTTCATTTTTGCCCCATTTGCTTCAATTATGCAACACGTGATGAGTGCGACGTATGCATGGATGCATCGCGGAACCGATCAGAAATTTGTGTAGTCTCTGAGCCGCGCGACGTGTCTGCCATTGAGCGCACCGGGGTTTACCATGGTCTCTATCACGTTCTTGGTGGTGTTATTTCACCGATGGATAAGATAGGTCCAGAGCAGCTTCATATAAGAGAGTTACTTTCTCGCTTGGCAGACGGTACGGTACAAGAGGTTCTTCTCGCCACAAATCCTGATGTGGAGGGAGAGACCACGGCAACGTATCTCGCGCGGACGATTGCGCCTTTAGGGGTAAAAGTTTCGCGGCTTGCAAGTGGTTTGCCAGTGGGCGGTGATTTGGAGTACGCTGATGAGGTGACACTTGGTCGTGCTATTGAAGCGCGTCGTGAGGTATAGGTAACAAAGGAGCTATGATGGCAAATCACATGTCGCATCATATGGATATTGAGCCGGATGACGAGAAGACCCCGCGTTCTTCCCCGATTAAATCGAGCGATATTTCTACCATCCATGCCGGTCAGGGTGTTCACATGGCCCGAGAGAAGATTACCGACGGACTGGAAGAGCAAAATCCACGTACCCGGCGCAATATGATTGTGCTGGTTATTATCGCTCTTATAGCGCTTGTCGCCCTCTTTTGTATCGTTCGCTGTGTTGCGTCTTCGCATGAAGCCGCTCCGGAAAAAGAAACAAAACAAACCGAGTCTGCCTATTCCTCTGAGAAACAGCAGGATGAACAGGATGCGCAGGGTAAAATTACCTATCAGGGCTCGACGTATGCCATCGAAAAGCAAGATGACGGTAAATATGGCATTACGCGTGATGGCGGATCAGGCAATAAAACGATTGTCTTTGAGGTTGACGGAACTCCAACCAACTTGGTGCTTTATAACGGAACCATTCTTGTTCCCGAGAACAACAATGGCAAGTGGGACGTTGTGGCCTATACCATCGGAGACGGTGCTCTTCCGGTACTTGTAGCAGACAAGAGCGGAAATACCGTTGGCGGAGAAGGAACCATTGCATCGACAGTACTTGATGGAACTTCTTTGAAGGTAACCGACTCCGGCGGCAATGTTACAAACGTTGCACTTGAATAGGTTTTACCAGCGGTTTTTATGTCTGTTGCGTGTATCTTTTGGAAAAACTATAAATTCATGGGAAATCTTGCTAGACACGGACGGGTTTTCCCTGTAAACTTTCAATTCGCGCAAAGGCGTCCGGGGTATTAGCTCAGCTGGTTAGAGCGCCGGCCTGTCACGTCGGAGGTCGCGGGTTCGAGCCCCGCATATCCCGCCATGTGCAATTACAACCTCCTTCGGGAGGTTTTTTTATGGCGCGAGTTACAGGTATAATTTCTTGTCGGTAACGGGAACTTGCAGTATATGTGATGGCTGAAGCGTTTTGAGGGTATACACATGCACGTCTGCAAGAGGTGGTGAGGAAGTATGGAGCACGCAAACCAAGACACAACGGCTGCCGCGCAAGTGGTTGTTTTTGACTTTGACGGAACCGTTATTGCGGGGCAGTCGGGTTTTCTATTTGCTGCGTATCTTTACCGCCAGCATATCTCTTCCCTTATGCGCACGATTCGTCTTGCATGGTGGGGAATACGCTATAAGTTCCATCTTCCGCAACGCCAAGAAGAGGCTCGTGAGCTTGTTATGGGTGCGCTGACCGAGATGGACGTTGCGCAGGCAAACCAAGTCATGCAGGCATTTTACCAGGACGTCATTGCATCGCGGTTTCGCCCCGAGGCACTTCTCGCCGCAAAGCAGCATCATGATATGGGTCGCGTGGTACTTTTGGTTTCGGCAACGTTTGTCCCCATAGCGGAGCGCGCCGCAGAGTATTTGGGCGCCGATGGCTTTATGGCCACACAAATGCAGGTTGCAGACGGTCACTATACCACGCGAGTGCTGGGATCCGTTGTTGAAGGTGTCGAGAAACCCCGCGCCGTTGAAAACTGGTGCAACGAGCATCTTGGTACTGGGGTATGGGAGATTGTTGACGCGTACGGAGATCACTATTCTGATGTGCCTCTATTGGGAATGGCGCAGAATGCTCATGCGGTTTGCCCCGGTCCAACGCTCGTAAAGATTGCTCGGCAGCGTGGATGGGAGATATTGAATTGGTCTTCAGCCGAGGCGCCAAAACAACCGTCGGTTGGCTCCGTGCCGCAGCAACCAATGGATTCACCGGTAGATGAGTCATTCGAGTTGCCAAAGAAGTGTAATCAATAAGAAGCGTGTGAGCTGAGTTTGATATGTGGCCTGTGAGAGGGCTGTCCTTATAGGAGGACTGAGGAGGACAAATACATGGAGGTTTCAAGAAAAACAGACTACGCTCTGCGTATTTTGAGTATGTTGGTCAAGAACCCCGATAAGGTCATTTCCGTGAGGGATGCGGCGCAGGCAAGCGATGTTCCTTACTCTTTTGCCCGCGTTATTCAGCACGATCTTGTTTGTTCACATATTGTCTCATCGACGCGGGGTGCGCAAGGCGGTATGAGCTTGGCGGTCGATCCAAAAGAGATTACGCTGCTTGATGTAGTGGAAGCCATACAAGGCCCTATTTTAATCACAGGTTGTGAATCTGCCGGTCCTGACAATACGCCATGCCCGCGTAAAGCGACCTGCTCCTTTAATCCCGTATGGTGTAATGCCGAGAAGATCCTCCGGTCGTATTTTGCGTCCGTAACATTAAGTCAGATTGTTGAAGAAGGTTTGATGCCCGAGTTATCCGGTAGCTTTCGGTTGATAAAGAGCGAGAAGTCCCTTTGCACCGATAAGTTTCAAAAACAAGTGGCTGATACTCTCGGGAATGCTCACGCTCAAACGGCAGGTCAATGTGAATAATCGGCACCATGATCTTCTCGCGAGCAATGCGTCTGCAAACAAAAGTGATATCGCATTGAGTCCAAACTCTGCTTCGATGGATCTTGAAGCGTTTTGTGCCTTGGTACAGGCCCGCGGTCGCGAACTGTATCGCGATTTGCCTTGGCGCAGAACATATGACCCGTATGCCATTTGGATCTCTGAAGTTATGCTTCAGCAGACGCAGGTAAGTCGTGTCATGGATCGCTGGCAGCGATGGCTTGAGCGTTTTCCTACGGTAGATGCGCTTGCGGCGGCTGCTCCCGCTGACGTGCTTGAAGAATGGCAGGGGCTTGGATACAATCGCCGCGCTCTTTTGGTGCATAAAGCCTCTCAGGCTGTTTCTGAGTCAGGGGGAGTGTTTCCACGTGAGGTAAAAGAGCTCGTTGCCCTTCCCGGTATCGGACCTGCCACCGCAGCTGGTATCCGCGCCTTTTCTTGGAATCTGCATGGTGTGTACCTGGAGACCAATGTGCGGGCGGTATTTCTGCATGAGCTTTATCCTGACGCAGAGGGAGTGCCGGATTCCGAGTTGATTCCTCTTGTGGAAAAAACGTGTCCTTCCGATGATCCTTTCCATGAGCGTCCGAATGACAATCCGCGCAGCTGGTATTACGCGCTTTTGGACTATGGAGCGCAGCTTAAGAAGACCCTGCCCAATCCCGGCAGAAGATCAAAGACTCATGTGCGCCAGTCAAAGTTTGAAGGATCGCACCGGCAGAAGAGAGCAACGCTTCTGCGACTCCTTTTGGCGCATAGAGACGCAGGAGGCACAACCGCCGAAACGCTTGCAAAAGAACTTAATTCCGTTGAGGTTGCAGCAGGGCGAGAAGCTTTACATATGGGTGCTGTACTGGGGTTACTTGAAGAATTGTCGAAAGAGGGATTTTGTTACTTGCAAGGTGACATTTGGTGTGCATAGTGGGTATAATGAGCGACGTTGGTGAGGATTACCATACGGTAAGAACTCCGATGTTACGTAAAACCAAATAGGGGATGGTTTTGCTACAATGCAGGTACGTTTTGATCATCCGGTCAAAACAGGAGAGGAGAAAAAATGGCTGTTGATTTTGAGAACTCACAGACAAAGAAGAACCTTGAGGCCGCCTTTGCCGGTGAGTCCCAGGCATGCGTCAAGTATGGCTTCTATGCCAAGCAGGCTTCAAAAGACGGATATCAGCAAATTGCCGATATCTTCAATGAGACATCCGGTAACGAGAACGTTCACGCCAAGCTGTGGTTTAAGTATTTGCATGATGGCAAGGTTCCTGCGACTCCCGAGGCTCTGAAGGATGCCGCTGCAGGTGAGAACTACGAGTGGACCACCATGTATGCTGATTTTGCCAAGACCGCCGAGGAAGAGGGCTTCAAAGAGATCGCCGCTAAGATGCGTCTTGTTGGCGAGATTGAGAAGGCTCATGACGAGCGCTATAACAAGCTTCTTGAGCGCGTTGAGTCCGGCGAAGTCTTTGAGCGTCCCGGTGTCAAGGTTTGGCAGTGCCTCAAGTGCGGCCACCTGCATGTTGGCCCAACCGCACCAAAGGTATGCCCCGTATGTGGTCACCCACAGTCCTATTTCCAGGAGCGTGCTCTTAACTACTAGAGTGTAGTTGCACGGTTCTTCTCAACAAGAACCATTTCATTGCTTACAAAAAGAGGTGTCTTCACGGGAGGCACCTCTTTTGCATTAACGGAGAAAACATATCACCAAAGGCGAGAAGAACCTCGATACTTACGCGCCGGGTTCTTCCCGGTGCTCCTCATTTTCCCGATATCCCCTCATCAAGACTCTAACGTTTAGCGCTTTTCTTGCCGCCGCCTTTGAACCAGCGATTGGGCTGTCCGAAAGAAGGACAAATGTCCGAAAGGGGACAGGCGCTACACGTGGGATTTCGGGCGGTGCAGATATCACGACCAAAGTGGATCCACTCTTCGTTCACATCTTTCCAAAGTTCATGAGGTAAAAGAGAAAGAAGATCTTGTTCGGCAGCAAGCGGCGTGGCAGCAGAGGTAAGGCGCAAGCGGCTGGCAATGCGGTAGACGTGCGTGTCAACGGCGATACCGTCAACCGTGTTAAACATTTTATTGAGTACGATGTTTGCGGTTTTGCGTCCAACTCCGGGAAGTTTTACCAGCTCCTCCATGGTCTGAGGAACTTCTCCGCCATAATCAGCCATAAGTATTTGCGCCATCTCGGTGCAGTGGGCAGCCTTTGCGCGCCAAAAGCCGATGGTCCGTATGCATTCACCAACCTCGTCTGAACGTGCGGATGCCATTGCCTCTGGGTTGGGCCAGCGTCTGAACAGTTCGGGCGTTACCTTGTTAACGGCGGCATCTGTGGTCTGCGCCGAAAGCATTACGGCTACAAGCAGCGTATATGCATTGTGATACTCAAGCGCACTTTCTACATGGGGATACAATGTATGTAAGCGCCGACACGTTTCGATGCCGCGTTCCTGTTTCAGTTTTTTACTTTCCCTGGGCATATCCTCTCCTTGGTGCAATCAAACTATGCGCTTTAGGTGCACCTTATCATAGCGGAATTGGATTTGAAATCGGATTCTTCGTTGCGTATATGAGAGAAAATCTGTTGATGTGTAGACATGGCCAATTTGGTTAATGTTATCCACCGAGGTAATACGACCGTTCACCTCGTTTATTGTTAACTCTTTTAAATAAATTAGTATGCTGTAATAAATACGCTGATACTGGCTTAGAATAAGAGTGCGTGACGTTTGGGGAAGTAGCGGTGCCTCTTGGGGGCTGGAGGTCTCTATGAACGTGAAGGACAGTTCGCTGTATGTGACAAAAGATGACATTTACCTTTTTTGTAAGGGTGAATGGTATCAAAGTTACGAGAAGCTCGGAGCTCATCCTGCGGTGGCGGATGATGGTACAGAGGGTTATCACTTTGCCGTTTGGGCACCAAACGCGTTGTCCGTCTCCGTGGTAGGAGATTTTAACGATTGGAATGATCAAACCAATCAGATGACCCGTACAAAGACGGGAGGCATTTGGGAAACCTTTGTCCCGGGTGTGCCGGCGGAAGCGCTCTATAAGTATGCGGTTGAGTCATCCGGCGGAGAAATGACCCTCAAGGCAGATCCGTATGCATTCTATGCCGAGATACCTTCGGGAACTGCATCGCGGACGGCTGACCTTGCAGGATATACCTGGAATGATAAAAAATGGCTCAACGCTCGTAAAAAGTCAGACTTCCTTACAAGCCCCTTGAATATCTTTGAGGTACATCTTGGAAGCTGGAAGCGCCATGATGACGGACTCGACGGTAACGGTCCTGCAGGCGATACACCAGAATCCAGCGGTGGCAGTTTTCTTACGTACGACGAGCTTTCCGATGAGCTTGTATCATACGTTTCAAAGATGGGCTATACCCACATTGAGCTCTTGCCCGTTATGGAGCATCCCTACGACGGTTCATGGGGCTATCAGGTAACGGGGTACTATGCACCCACCTCCCGCTATGGAACTCCCCAGCAGTTCATGCACTTTATTGACACCTGTCATGAGGCGGGCATCGGCGTTATTCTCGACTGGGTTCCCGGCGGATTTTGTCGTGACGCGCACGGACTTGCCCGCTTTGACGGCGAGAAGCTCTACGAGCGAGAAGAACATCCCAACTGGGGCACATATAAGTTTGATTACGGACGTGGGGAAGTGCGAAGCTTCCTCATCTCCAATCTCTTATGGTGGCTTTCAAGCTACCATGCGGATGGCATTCGCATGGATGGCGTTACCAGTATGCTGTACTTGAACTTTGGCATCGACGATCCCGCACGTAAGCGTTTTAATGAAGAGGGTACCGAAGAAGACAAGCAGGCGATCGAATTTGTTCGCAGCTGCAACGTTACCGCACAAAAAAGGCATCCTGACGTGCTGATGATTGCGGAGGAGTCAACGGCGTGGCCGCTGGTAACCTATCCGCCTTCCGTGGGCGGTCTTGGGTTCCATCTGAAGTGGGATATGGGATGGATGAATGACACGCTGCATTATTGCCAGACGGACTTCCCCTTCCGTCCCGGTAACCATCGCCTTCTGACGTTTTCCACCATGTATCAGTTCAACGAGAACTTTGTGCTTCCGCTGAGCCATGATGAGGTGGTTCATGGCAAATGCAGCCTTATCACCCGTATGCCGGGCGATTGGTGGCGACAGTTTGCCGGTATGCGAGCGCTTGCGCTCTATCAAATGACACACTCGGGCGCTAAGCTCAACTTCATGGGAAACGAGATTGCACAGTTCATTGAGTGGCGCTATTACGAAGGCATTCAGTATTTCCTTACTGAGCAATACCATACGCACGCTGATCAACAGCACTTTATTGCCGCGCTTAACCATTTCTATACCAAGCATCCGGCACTTTGGCAACATGCGTACGACGAGCTTGGCTTTGAGTGGATCGATGCCGACAACAACGAGCAGTCTCTCATTACCTTTATTCGCCGTGGCGAGAAACCCAAGGATGACCTTGTGATTCTTTTGAACTTTGATGTTGCGGCACACGAAGATTTCCGTCTTGGCATGCCGCGTGCCGGACAATGGAGCGAAGTCTTCAACTCTGATGCGGAAGAGTTTGGCGGTTCCGGGGTCATCAATACCGCTACACTTACAACGGAGGATGAGCCGTGGAACGGTCGGGACCAATCGGTAGTGGTTCGTGTTCCCCCGCTCGGAGGTATGATTTTAGGGTATAGCGGTCCTCTTCCCAAAAAGACGGGTCGAGGAAAGAAGGTTACGAGTTCAACTCACCGAAAAGTAACCAGCACTTCTCGCCATAAGCCGAAAAAGAGAAAGTAAAGCGCGCATTTTTAGCCAAGGAGTGATACAACTAAAGATACATAACGTATTTGTTTGATAGTTATTTTTAGGAGTGGCATGGCACGAGATAAGATTTTTAAGGATACGCAAGATTTTAAGGAGCAATATCGCGCCTTGTGTGTGTCGGTATTGGGTAGGGAATTTGATAAATGTACCGATAAAGAGCGGTATTCTATGTTGGCGCGGCTCATTGCCGCTAAGTCTCGTGCCATTGAGGCGGAGTGCCATCCCAAAGAAGCCAAAAAGGTGTATTACTTTTCGCTTGAGTTTTTGCTCGGACCGCTTTTGGATAACTACCTTCTGAATTATGGGCTTCGAGATCTTGTTGCCGATGGCATAGACGAGATGGGATCTTCGCTTGACACCCTCATTAAACAGGAAGTCGATCCCGGCCTTGGTAACGGCGGACTTGGCCGTTTGGCGGCGTGTTTTTTGGATTCCATGGCGCATGAAGGAATAGCCGGTTTTGGCAATGGTATGCGTTACCGGTACGGCTTGTTCCGTCAAGAGATTGAAGATGGCCGCCAGGTAGAGTGTACGGATAACTGGCTTGAGGGCGGTTTTCCGTGGGAATCCCGTAAAGACGGATCAAGTGTTACGGTTCGCTTTGGCGGGGAAGTTGTCCGCCACCAGGATGAAACCGGCCGGTTCTGGTTTACCCAGGAGGGCGGCGAGTGTGTTCGTGCCGTTCCCTATGATGTACCCATTGTCGGTTACGGTGGAAAAACCGTTAATAAACTCCGTCTGTGGTCTGCAGAACCCTGCGAGGAGGACTTTGACCTCGATGCGTTTAACGCAGGAGATTATGCGCGCGCCAACAAGTTCCGCTCGGACGTTGAGGCCATCTCAACCATTCTCTATCCCAATGATGCCGGTGAGCATGGTCGCATCTTACGTCTCAAGCAGGAGTACCTCTTTGTTTCGGCGGGCCTTCAGTCAATTTTGCGTACGTATGAGCATGAGCATGGGCACGATTGGGATCATTTCGCCGATCATGTATGCATTCATACCAACGATACGCATCCCGCCATGTGCGGACCCGAGCTTATGCGGCTTTTGGTTGATGTGTATGATCTTGACTTTGACCAGGCCTTTAAGATTGCAAGCGCTTCAATTTCCTATACCAATCATACGGTCATGCCGGAAGCTCTTGAGAAATGGCCCATCGAGACATTCCGTCATCTGCTGCCTCGGCTGTACATGTTTATTGAAGAGGTAGACAGACGCTACCGAGAAAATCTTATGCATGAAGAAGTGAACGCCGATCTTTTGGCATCCACGGCAATTCTGTGGGACGGACAGGTGCGCATGGCAAACCTCTCCATTATCTTCAGCCATTCGGTCAACGGTGTTTCCGATCTTCATACCAGCATCCTTGAGCAAACGGTTCTCCGCGATTTTTATCGTCTGAAACCTGAGATTTTCAACAACAAGACAAACGGTGTCTGCCACCGTCGGTTCTTGGCGCAGGCAAACCCCCCATACGCAAAGCTTATTACCGATGCCATCGGAACAAGATGGCTGGATGATGCCACCGAGCTTGAGCGCCTCATCCCGTTTGAGAAGGATGCCGGCTTCTTGGACGCCATGGAAGCCGCAAAGAAGGCCGATAAAGAGAGGCTTGCTGCATACATAGAAGAGACTACGCAGCTGCAAGTTGATACAAATACCATCTTTGACGTGCAGGTTAAGCGATTCCATGCATATAAGCGTCAGCTCTTGAATGTCTTCAAGATTCTTGATCTCTATAACCGTATGCTGGATGACCCCACCTTCAAACCCGCTCCTACAACCTTTATCTTCTCGGGTAAAGCGGCTCAGAGCTATGTACTTGCAAAAGAGGTTATCCGTCTCATCAATTCGGTTGCGGACGTCATCAATAATGACGCACGTATCGACGGTCGCCTGAAGATTGCGTTTGTACCTAACTTTGCCGTTTCAAATGCACAGCTTATCTACCCGGCAACGGAGATTTCAGAGCAGATTTCAGTGGCAGGCGCAGAGGCATCCGGCACGTCAAATATGAAGCTCATGATGAATGCGGCTCTCACCCTTGGTACGTATGACGGATCCAATGTCGAGATTTCTCAGCTTGTGGGTGAGAAGAACATCAAGATCTTCGGCCTTCGTGCACAAGAGGTGGAAGACCTCTATGCGTCGGGTTCATACTTTGCGTGGAATCAGGTTAATTCGGATCCCGGTCGCCTGGGACGTATTGTTTCAATGCTTACGGATGGTTCGCTTGCGGGTCTTTCGGGTAATTTCGAGTCAATTCGAGATTATCTTATGGCCGGAAACGACCACGATCTTGTCCTGAAGGACTTCTATTCGTACGTCGATGCGTGGGAAGAGCTGACGGCTTTTTATGCCGATCGCCATGCGTGGAATGCCGCAGCTCTCCATAACACCGCAAAGGCAGGGTTCTTCTCGAGTGATCGTACGATTCGTGAGTATATGCATGACATTTGGAAGATTGAGTCGTAGAGTGAAAAAAGGGTTGTAAGGTACGGTTTTGGTAAGTGTCGCTCCCTGTACTTTTGGGGGATATGGGAGGAGATTGGCATGAAAAAGAAGGAATGTTTGGCAATGCTCTTGGCCGGCGGCCAAGGGAGTCGTCTTGGTGCGCTGACAAGCAACGTCGCCAAGCCGGCCGTGTCCTTTGGCGGGAAATTCCGAATTATTGACTTTGCGCTTTCAAACTGCGTAAATTCGGGAATTTCAACCGTCGGTGTACTGACGCAGTACCGTCCGTACTTACTGCACTCCTACATTGGTACGGGCAGCGCGTGGGATTTGGACGATTTGGGCGGAGGAGTTTCAATCTTGCCACCGTTCGCCACGCAAAAGGGCGGTGCATGGTATGAGGGCACCGCTGACGCCGTAACCCAAAATATCGACTACATTGAACAAAATGACAGCGAGTATGTGCTGATTCTTTCCGGCGACCAGCTCTATCGCATGGATTACGGAGAGATGTTGGCGTGTCATAAGGAGCACAATGCCGACCTCACCATTGCGGTCATGCCCGTGCCATGGGAAGAAGCTTCTCGCTTTGGCATTATTACCGTTGATGATGACGGCAGGATTACCAAATTTAGCGAGAAGCCCACGCACCCCGATTCAAACCTTGCATCGATGGGCATTTACATTTTCTCAACGGAGCTTTTGCTTAAGGCGTTGCAAGAGGATGCTCTTGATCAGCAATCAACTCATGACTTTGGCAAAGACGTTATCCCGCGCCTTTTGGAGGACGGCAAGCGTCTGTACTCCTATCGCTTTGAGGGATTCTGGCGTGACGTGGGTACCATTTCGAGCTATCACGAAACCAGCATGGATTTGTTGGGGCCGGAGCCGGCGTTTGATATCTTTACGTCGGATTTCCCCATCCTCTCAAACGCTTCCACAAGACCTCCCGCGTACGTGGGACCGTATGGCAGGGTAGATGACTGTCTGATTGGAAACGGCTGCATTATCAATGGTACTGCTCGCCATTCAATCCTCTCAACCGATGCCGTTATTGAAGCGGGTGCCCGTGTCGTGGATTCGGTGCTTCTTCCGGGAGCTCATGTTAAGGCAGGAGCTCAGGTTGTTCGCGCCATCATGGGCGAGAATTCCACTATTGAAGAAAACGTTCATGTGGGAAGTGTTGATCAGACAAAGGACACTGCCGTTATTGGCAATGATGTTGTGGTAGGAAGGGGTGAGTAGCATGAAAAAAACTATCGGCTTGATTACATGCAACTACTCATCAAAAAATACTGAGATTTCAAACGATGTACGTCCCATTGCCTCTATGCCATTTCTTGGCCGGTATCGTCTGGTAGATTTTGCCCTCTCTAACCTTACGAACTGCGGTATTCGCACGGTTGGTATGATAATGCCATTTAATTACCGCTCGCTTATCGACCACATTGGTTCTGGTAAGGCATGGGGACTTGACCGCAAGAACGGTGGGCTTTTCATCCTTCCGGGTTCGGCGTTTGGCACCTCACGTACGGGAGCACGCTTTTTACTCCGCGACCTCATGACAAATCGTGTCTATCTTGAGCGTTCTACTTCGGATTATGTGATATACAGCAGTGCAAACTTTGTCTACAACTTTGACCTCGACAAAATGGGCGAGTACCACATTGAGTCGGGTGCTGACATCACCGTACTGTGCAATGAAGCGCAGGGATACAATGCTGATGCCACGGCATTTGAAGTTGATGATGATGGTCGTGTCGTAGGGGTACACAATTCCGTAAACCATGGTGACGTACAATCGCTGGATTGCTTTATCATATCCCGCAAGAAGCTCATGGATATGCTCGATTGGTATGCAGCAACGGACTATCTGGACATCTTTGAGGCACTGAGGTCCGATTATGGGCATGTAAGGGTTCAGACCTATTTCTTTGATGGGTATGCGAGAGGCATTTTTGATAAGAACTCTCTCTATCAGGCAAATATGGACGCGCTTAATCCTGATATTGCCGCCAAGCTGTTCCCGGGTGGAAACATTAAGACAAAGGCTCATGATACGGCTCCCGCCAAATTTGAGGTTGGCTCAAGTGTTACCAATTCCATGATCTCAGCCGGTTGCCGCATTTATGGTACCGTTACGGGTTCCGTTTTGGGGCGCAAGGTTATTGTCGAGCCGGGTGCCATCATCCGCGATTCTCTTGTGATGCAAAGCTGCATTGTTAAAAGCGGCGCCGTTGTTGACAGGGCCATTGTTGACCGAGATAACATCATTCCCAACGATACTGAGCTTCACGGTACACCGGAGAACATCTTTGTCCGTAAAAAGTACACGCAGTCATGACATGAAACATAACAACGTATGAAACTTTTATCTACCCCGGCTTTCGTCGGGGTAGTGCGGTAAAATAGGTTCGATGCTATGAAAACAATAGTGAGGGGGCCATTCATGGCGAGCACGACCAGAAGAAGAAAACTTAAAGTCCTTTTTGCAGCCTCTGAGGTTGTTCCATTTTCAAAAACAGGCGGACTTGGTGATGTTGCCGGTTCGCTACCCAGTGCGCTCAAACACGTAGGCGCAAAGGTAGCCGTCATCTCACCGCTCTATAAAACCATATCGCCCACGTGGAGAGACAAGATGACCAAGGTGGCAGAGCTGTATGTTCCTCTCGCGTGGCGGGAAGCGTACTGTGGTATGTATCACCTTGTTCATGAAAATGTCGATTGTTATTTTATTGATAATGAGCAGTATTTTGGGAGAGACGGTCTCTACGGCTTTTTTGATGACGGAGAGAGGTTCGCGTTTTTCTCAAAAGCAATTTGTGAGGTAATTGCACACGTACCGGAGCTTGCCTGTGATATTTTGCATTGTAACGATTGGCAAACGGCGCTCGCTCCGGTATTTTTGCGCGAGTTTTATCGTGGCATTCCCGAATGCGATAACGTGCGCACGGTCTTCTCGATTCACAACGTTAAATTCCAAGGTCAGTTTACCGATAAAATGTTGGCGGACCCTCTTGGTTTGGATGGTATTCCTGCGGCAGCAGGTCAGCTTCGTTGCGACGATCATTCCATTAACTTCATGCAAGGAGCGCTGCTCTACTCAGATTATTTGAGTACGGTAAGCCCAACCTACGCGCTTGAGCTGCAGATGCCGTTTTACGGGGAGGGAATGGATCCCATTTTCCGCCGTCGCCATGAGGCACTTCGCGGCATTTTGAACGGCATCGACACCGCTGCGTGGTCTCCTGCAAACGATCCTTATATTCCGGCGCACTTCTCGGCAAAGAAGTTTGAAGGCAAGGCGGAGTGCAAGCGTGCGTTGCAAGAAGAGCTGGGTCTTGAAGTAAATCCTGACATTCCTTTGGTGGTAATGGTGACGCGCCTGACCGATCAAAAGGGTATGGGGCTGGTAACCTACGCGATGGATCGGCTTATGAGTGCCGGTATGGAGGTTGCCATTTTAGGTACCGGTGATCAAAAATACGAAGATGCGCTTCGGTATTTTAACGATCGTTATGGCAACCACATGGCGGCTCGCCTGCAGTTTGATGTGGCTCTTTCGCACCGTATGTATGCAGGTGCCGATATGTTTTTAATGCCTTCTGAGTTTGAGCCCTGCGGCCTCTCTCAGATGATTTCCATGCGTTACGGCACGCTTCCTATTGTGCGTGAGACGGGCGGTCTGGCTGATTCCGTGCAAGCATACAATCAGTACACCCAGGAAGGCACCGGATTTAGCTTTGCCAACATGAACGCCGATGAAATGGCCGATGTGGTTTGTTATGCGTGCGACGTATATTGGAATCAAAAAGATGCGTGGAACGCGTTGGTCGCAAACGCAATGGCTGCCGACTTTAGTTGGCACACCGCAGCCAATGACTACCTCGACATGTATCATTGGCTTCATCCAGAGGTGATTCGATATACCCGTCGCAGGGATTGGTAATATGCAGGCTTTTCATAGTACTTCGCTCGCCATATATCGTCGGCCGTTTGGCGCGGTTCGCGAAGGAGAACAGGTCACTCTTTCCATTGCCGTTTGGGATGACGATGTCATTTCGTGTACCCTTCGCCTTTGGATTGAAGGGGATGGCGAGAAGAACCTCTCGATGCAGCGTGTCCAGCGTCCCGCATATACCGGTGAGGTCGGTCCTCAGGTTGTAGATACGCATTCCGGCGGTTTTGAAAGCGCTGCTTCTTCGGAAGTTCCTGCCGATGCGGCGCTCTTCTCGGTATCGTTTGTTCCCGAGACAACCGGTATTGTGTGGTATCGATTTGACATTACGGCATCCGACGGCGCGGTATGGAAGTACGGCGCTCGTGAGGGGTGGGTTACCGGAGTCGGTGCGTTTACCTTTGGAGATCCGCCGTCATTTCAGCTGACGGTATATACACCGCGCAGTATTCGTCCTGCGTGGTATGAAGAGGGCATCGCCTATCAGATTTTTCCGGATCGCTTTGCGAGAGGTGCTGACTGGCACAGCCGTGCGGAGCATGCTCTTGAGAAGCCGCGAAAAGGTCCAAAGCGTGAGTTGATAGAAGATTGGGACAGGGCTCCTAAATACGTACGTGATGAAAACGGACGTATCCTGAAATGGGATTTTTATGGTGGTACCTTGGAAGGTATTACCGAAAAACTTGAGTATCTTCAGCGGCTTGGGATTACCATCATCTACCTGAATCCTATTTTTGAGGCCGCAAGCAACCATCGCTACGATACTGCCGACTATCTCTCGATAGATCCGATTCTGGGTGATGAAGAATCATTTAGGGTGTTGTGTCGCGAGGCTCAGGCGCGGGGCATCTCCATTATTTTGGATGGTGTTTTTAATCACACCGGGGCTGATTCTCGCTACTTTAATCGCGATGGCAATTATGCCGATGTGGGTGCTTGCCAGGGAAAAAGTTCTCCCTATGCCGATTGGTTCACGTTGGCGGAAGACGGATCGTATGCTAGCTGGTGGGGTGTTGATGACCTGCCGGACGTGAACGAGACAAGCGATTCGTTTAGGAATTTCATTTGCGGTGAAAACGGCGTGGTTCGCCGGTGGATTCGAGCCGGTGCCCGTGGGTGGCGCTTGGATGTTGCCGATGAGCTCTCTGACGGGTTTTTGGCCGAAATCCATAAAGCCGCGGTTGCCGAGCGTTCCGATGCCGTGGTAATCGGCGAGGTATGGGAAGACGCCAGCAACAAGCGGGCCTATGGTGAGTTGAAGCGCTATTTTGCCGATGATGAGCTTGACGGCACGATGAACTATCCGCTGCGTTCAGGAGTCTTGAAGTATCTACGTGGTGAGATTTCAGCGTCTGAGCTGTCGCATCGGCTTGAAGAGCTTCGTGAGAATTATCCCAAGCGTGCGTTCTTCTCGTCATTGAATTTGATGGGAAGCCATGATCGTGCACGGATTATGACCATTTTAAGTGGCGCTCCGTATTCAAGGACGGCTCCTGCGGAGACACAAGAGTTTCCTCTGTCATCCGATGAGCGCGGTTTGGGTAAGAGCCGTCTGTGGGCGGCTTGCGTTATTCAGATGACCATGCCGGGCGTGCCGTGCGTGTACTATGGGGATGAGCTGGGACTTGAAGGCAATCGTGACCCGTACAATCGCGCCACCATGCCGTGGGGACGAGCCGATGATGGCGTGCGCGGTGCTTCTCGCCCGGGCGATAAGGACTGCACGGCCATATACCGCAATTCGATTGCGCTGCGTAAGGTGCTGCCGGTGCTTACGAGCGGCGAATTTGAGCCGTTCGCGCCCAATGATGACGTGTTTGGTTTTTGGCGCTACAACGGTACGCGTGAACAACATGCAGATGTTCTGCATGATCCTGATGAGCGTATTTGCGTGCTTATCAATAGGAGTCTCTCAAAGGTACAGAATATTCATGTTCCGGTGGCTCCCGGTATGCTTGTGAGCGATATCATTACCGGCCAGGTTCTTGAAACAAAAAATGGTGCCGTTGACGTTTTTATGTGGCCTCTTGGTACGGTGGTCCTTCACATACATCGTCCTCATCGCTTGCAGCGTCCCATGCAGCGCGGTATGGGCATACTTGCACACATTACCTCACTGCCTCAAAGGCCCGGTGAGGCTCTCTCCGCCAAAACAAAGAAAACAAGTCATGCGGGAACGATTGGCGCAAATGCCCATGACTTCGTTGATTGGCTGGAAGAAGCAGGGCAAAAATACTGGCAGATTTTACCTATAAATCCGACGGATGGATTTGGTTCTCCGTATGCGGGACTTTCGGCGTTCGCCGGAAATGCCGAGCTGCTTGACGGGGGAGCCGACGGGGCGCTTGCGCGTTTTGAAGCGCTGGCACATAACACGTTCTTTCGATATCAATACCAGGAGTTCTGTAAAAAGAACGCGTTTTGGCTTGAACCATACGCAGCTTTTCGCGCATTGAAAGACCACTTTGGCACTGCGGTGCGCTGGCAGGAATGGCCAGAAGAATATAAGACGTACACACCAGAGCTGGTGGCTCGTGCCGGAGTAAGAGAAGGCGCCGAGCGCAGGCGCCGTATACAGTTTATGTTTGAGCGAGAATGGCATGAGCTTAAAGAGTATGCGCATAAGCATGGGGTCCGAATTATCGGCGATATGCCCATGTTTGTTTCAGCGGATTCGGCCGATGTGTGGGCCCATCCGGAAATTTTTGATCTTGATGCAGACGGCTATCCGTCTTCCCAGCCAGGTATTCCACCTGATTCTTTCGCTCCTCAAGGTCAGTTGTGGGGAAATCCTGTTTATAAGTGGGATGTCTTAAAGCAACAAGAATATGCGTGGTGGCTGCAGCGCTTTGAGCGCTCCTTTGACCTGTATGATTTTACACGTCTTGATCATTTTATAGGCTTTACCTCGTTCTATGATGTTCAAAGCGGTCATGCGGCTTCGGAGGGAAGCGATGTTTTTGGGCCGGGGCTCGATCTTTTCCGTGTTGCGTTCCAGCACTTTGGCGCGCTGCCATTGATTGCCGAAGATCTTGGTTCCATTACGCCTGCGGTGCGGGCTCTTTTGGCCGAGACAGGTATACCGGGTATGTCGGTGGCGGTATTCTCAAATCAAGATCCACGAGAACGTTTTGAGGCAAACCTTGAGACAATCGTGTATACCTCAACGCATGATACGCCTACGCTTGCAGGGTATCTGAAGCGGCGCTTTATCTATCCGGATAATGAGGACGCCTGGTGCGACGGATCTGCGGACGAGAAGACCCATGAGGCTTTTGAGCGAGTACTCAAAAACGTGTTGACGCTGCCCAATGATGTGGCCGTCATACCCCTGCAAGACATCCTTGAACTTGACGACTCTGCCCGCATGAATGTCCCCGGAACCGCTGAGGGGAATTGGGCGTGGCGTTGTCCGTCCGGAATGCTTACTCTCGCCGTGGCAGAAAAGCTGCGCGCATTGGTAAAACATGTAGCTCGGTAAGAAAAAACTACTGGCTGCTAAACCGGTGGTCGGAAACGGCTACAATAGCACTCAGATTGAATCAGTTACAGCCCGCGTGTTTATGCACGTGGGCTTTTAGTGCATCAAGGAGTTTTAGTGTTTATCAACCGAGTTGCTTCTCGCCTTTTATCCGCCCCGGAACTCACTGCTTTTTCTCGACAGCTCTCTTCGGGTTTTGATGTTACCTTGGCCGTTGCTCAAGGTGCGCGCCCTCTGGTTTTGGCCTCACTATGGGCCCAGTCTCCACGTCCTACCATGCTGGTGGTAGCGGGCGAGGAGGCAGCCGATCGTACGGCTCGTGCGCTGGCAGCGTGGCTTGGAAATGATGTGGTCTCGCGCTATCCCGACAGACGTGATTATCCGTGGTCAGACGCAACGCCTGATGATGCGTGTATCGGTATGCGCTGCAATGCCGTTGCACGCCTTGCGGCGGGCGAGAAGTGCATTGTGGTTGCGAGCGCGCATGCACTTCTGCGTCGGGTACCGCCTGTTGGATCGGGCTATTTTGTACCAAGCACCTTTTCTGTGGGGGATGAGGTGTCTTTTGAAGAGGTGCCGGCGCTGTTGGTGGGTATGGGATATGTCGATACCGGAGAAGTTGATGTTCCTGGTTCGTTTCACGTACATGGCGATACGGTTGACGTGTTCCCGGCTCAATCCACCAGTGCGGTGCGCCTTGAGTTTTTTGGTGATGAGATTGATCGTATTCGTCGCATGGTTGCCGCAACCGGCCAGACCATTGGTGAGCTTGAGTCGGTGACCGTGGTACCGTGTCGAGAACTGGCCTTTACCACAGAGACTATTCGAAACGCCGAACAGGCGCTCTACAATCGCGCTCAGGAAAACTCTGTGGTTGCCGCTGATCTTGAACTCATTCAACGAGGTGCTTCCGCACCGGCGCTTGAGCGCTACCTGCCCATTTTGTACGGCAAAACAGCAAACCCGCTTGAACACATATCTCCGGAAACCCTTGTGGTGCTTGCAGAGCCTCGCTCTCTTTTTGACGACTGCCAGCACGCTATGGATGATATTGAAGCTGCGGCACAGACGGCAAAAGTTAAGACCGAGGGGCTCTATACCATGCCGCGGGAGCTGGACTTTGGTTCACAGCAGCGGCTTTCGTTTGCTTCTCTTTTGCGGGTGGGAGGGCAGGTTACCGCAGAACTCGCAGTTCATCAGCCCTCTATTGCGGGCTCTGATGCCAAGTTGATTGGCCGTGTTCGTCAACTCGTAAACGATAACGACGTGGTTGTTTTTGCCGTTCCTGATCGAGCGGCACGTGAGCATCTGATGGGTCATTTTAGTGATGAAAATATTCCATTTGAGGTGTCTTTGGGCACGTCAGAAGAGAATATCCCAAATTGGGATATTTCAGATACTTCATACAAACCGCTTAAACGGGGGCGGGTAACATTTACCGATGCTCCGGTTCCGGCCGGTATCGTGATACCTTCGGCGCATCTTGCCGTTCTTTCCGTCTCCGACCTTACGATTCGTTCTGCTCGCAAAAAACACCGTTCCAAGCGCATTGATCCCACGAGTGTTACGTTCCCCTTCAAGCCGGGTGATTATGTTGTCCACGCAAAGCATGGCATTGCGTACTTTAAAGAGATTGTGCGTGAAGAGGCTGCTGGCAGAATGCGTGATTACTTCCTGCTTGAATACGCTCATGGCGATAAGCTCTATGTCCCGTTTGAACAGGTGGACCGGTTAACGCGCTATGTAGGACCTGATGGCGCAGCACCAAGACTGACACGGCTGAGCACTGCCGATTGGTCGCGTGCGACAGCCAAGGCGCGCAAGTCCGCAAAAAAGTTGGCGTTTGACTTGGTTGACTTATATACCCGTCGTGCTTCGGTTCCGGGTTATGCGTTTTCGTTTGATACTCCGGAACAAGAAGAGATGGAGGCCACCTTCCCGTATCAGATGACACCCGATCAAGAAAGCGCACTTGCGGATATTAAGCTTGATATGGAAGCTCGCAAGCCGATGGATCGCCTGCTTTGCGGAGACGTTGGCTTTGGTAAGACCGAGGTCGCATTGCGTGCCGCGTTCAAGGCATGTCAGGATGGCCGCCAGGTTATGATTTTGTGTCCCACCACCATTTTGGCGCAGCAGCATTTTGAGACGTTCTTCTCGCGCTTTGCACCGTTTGGTTTGCAAGTGGCTGTGCTTTCCCGTTTTGTTACGCCTGCGCTACAGCACAAGGCGCTGGAAGGCTTTGCGGACGGTTCGGTAAACGTACTGGTAGGAACCCATCGGCTGCTCTCGGCGGACGTGAACCCTCATGATTTGGGTCTCGTGATCGTTGATGAGGAGCAGCGCTTTGGGGTTCAGCATAAAGAGCAGCTCAAAAACATGCGCGAGCAGGTAGACGTGCTGACACTTTCCGCAACGCCTATTCCGCGCACGATGCAGATGGCCATGAGCGGCGTGCGTGATATGAGCCTCATCATGACGCCACCTCCGGGAAGAAAGCCGGTTAAGGTGACGGTGGGGGAGTACGATCCCAATCTTGTATCCGCTGCCATCAGAGCCGAGCTTGCACGTAAAGGCCAGGTATATTACGTCTCAAATCGCGTTACGACCATTGATGATGCGGTGAGTCGTGTGAATGAGGCGGCGCCGGAAGCGCGCGTGGGGGTGGCGCACGGACAGATGAGCGCCCGCGAGGTGGAAGACGTGATGTTGCGTTTTCAGGAGCATGAGATAGATGTCTTGGTGGCAACCACCATCATTGAATCAGGTATCGACAATCCCCATACCAACACGCTGATCATTGAAGATTCGGAGCGCTTGGGACTTGCTCAGCTGTATCAGCTTAAGGGACGTGTTGGCCGTGGTCGGCAACAGGCGTATGCGTACTTTATGTTCCCGGCGGAGATGCCGCTTACCGAAGAGGCAACGGCACGTCTGACTGCCATCAACGAGTATCAGGATTTGGGCAGTGGCATGAAGATTGCCATGCGCGACTTGGAGATTCGCGGAGCAGGCTCACTTATGGGTGCTGAACAACACGGCAATCTTTCCGGCGTTGGCTTTGACCTTTTCACGCAGATGCTGGGTGAGGCGGTCGCGGAGGCCCGCGGTGAAACGCCCGATGTTGAGCAATCGGAAGTTACTCTCAATCTGCCCGCCGACTTCTTCTTGGACGAGGAATATCTCCCGGAAGTTGATCGGCGTGTACTGGTGTATCGCCGACTTGCGGCGGCTCAGGATCTGGCGGATGTAGATGAGATACAGCAAGAGACAGAGGAACGCTTTGGTGCTTTGCCGCTTGCGGGTAAAAACCTCTTCGACCGCGCTCGCGTGCGCATCCGTGCCGAGCGGCTTGGTCTGTCTTCGATTTCGCTTACCGGAGGGCGCCTTGTATATCAGGGGGTCAAAATTCCTCGCGAGCAGGCACTTACGTTCAAGGCGCGCGGTGCCATCTACTATCCCAAGTCAGAAAAGCTTGGCTATCCGTTCCGTCACAAAGATGAGCAACTTATGCCTGCGGCTTTGGGCGTTCTTGAAGAGCTTGGAGGAGATGACGAGGAGCTGAGTGATGAGGCGGAAGCATAACGCGTGCCGGCTCACCTGAATAGGAGTGTCCATCTGGGGGTATCCCGATATATGGTATGAAACGTTTTTTGAAAGCCTGTTTGTGGAACAGGCAATGCTGACAATACTGTGGCAACTTAAGAACCGAAAGGAGTCCTCTACCTATGAAGCAATTTAAGACCGAAAGCAAGAAGCTGCTTGATCTCATGATCAACTCTATCTATACCAATCGCGAGATCTTCCTGCGCGAGCTCATTTCCAATGCTTCGGACGCGCTTGACAAACTCTCCTTTGAGAGCCTTATCAAAAAGGACGTCAATGTAACGGACGCTTTGGCAATCAACCTTGCGTTTGATAAAGACGCTCGAACCATCACCGTCAGCGACAACGGCATCGGCATGACAAAAGACGAGCTCGATAAAAATCTCGGCACGATTGCCCATTCCGGATCTGAGCAGTTCAAGGAAGAGAATGCCGACCATCAGGGCGACAACATTGATATTATCGGCCAGTTTGGCGTCGGCTTTTATTCCAGCTTCATGGTTGCCCAAAAAGTTCGCGTAGTCAGCCGCGCGTATGGCGAGAAGTGCGCCTATATGTGGGAGTCTGACGGTGTACACGGGTATAGCGTTGCGGAAGCAGCGGATGTCGAACTCCCTGAATCTTTACGCGCCGACGACTCTCACGGTACGTCCATAACGTTGTTCCTTCGCCCCTCTACGGAGACGGAGGACACCGACCAGTTCCTCTCGGAGTGGAAACTACGTGATCTTGTACGCCATTATTCAAACTATGTGCGCTATCCCATTCAAATGATGGTCGAGAAGAGCCGCGAGCTTCCCAAGCCGGAAGATGCAGGCGAGGACTACACGCCGCAGTATGAGCAGTACCAAGAGCTTGAGACCTTGAACTCCATGACGCCCATCTGGAAGAAGCGTTCGAGTGAGGTGGAACAAAGCGATTACGATGAGTTCTACAAGACCACCTTCCACGACTGGGAGAACCCCGCGCGTACGGTGTCGTTCCATGCCGAGGGTGCGCTCTCATATGACGCGCTGCTCTTTATCCCAGGACGCGTGCCGTTTGACCTCTACAGCAAGGATTACGAGAAGGGCTTGGCTCTCTATACCTCCAACGTTCTCATCCAGGAGAAATGCGCTGATCTTCTGCCCGATTGCTACAACTTTGTACGCGGTGTCGTTGACTCTCCCGATGTAACCCTCAATATTTCCCGCGAGACGCTGCAGCAAAACTCTCAGTTAAAAGCCATTGCTCGGCGCGTTGAAAAGAAAATCACGTCCGAGCTTGAAACCATGCGTAACAACGACCGCGCCGCCTACGAGCAGTTCTTTGAGAACTTTGGCAGGGGACTCAAGTTTGGTATCTATAGTTCCTATGGTGCCAAAGCGGACGAGCTCGCCGATCTTTTGCTGTTCTGGTCTGCACGTGAAAAGAAGCTTGTAACGCTTAAAGAGTATGCGCAGGGCCGGAGTGAGGGCCAGGATAAGATTTACTATGCCGCAGGTAGCGACCGTGAGCGTCTTGCCAATATGCCGGTGGTGAAGAATGCCCTTGCTCACGGCTATGACGTACTTCTCTGCACGCAGGACGTGGACGAGTTCATGTTCCAGGTCATGCGGTCGTACAAGGCCGAAGCCCTTGTGCCTGCGGACGCAAAGGAGTCTGGTGCCGCCGACGAAAACGCTACCTCCAAAAACGCTACCTCTGAAAACGCCACCTCCAAAAACGCTACCTCTGAGCCTTCGCTCTGCGACCTCGAATTCACCAATGTTTCCGCCGCTGATCTTAACCTTGCAAGCGAGAAGGAACAGGAAGAAGCAAAGACGGCAGGCGAGAAGCACAAAGATCTTCTCGAGGCGTTGGTAAAAGCACTTGACGGAAAAGTAACGAGTGTTACAACCTCGGCCTCTTTGGGAGAGGCTCCGGCTCGGGTAGCGGCAGAAGGACCCGTCTCACTTGAAATGGAACGTGTGATGGAACAGGGTCCCGATGCAGGCCAGATGCCTAAGGCACAACGAGTACTTGAGATCAATCCGCAGCACCCGGTGTTCCAAAAGCTTGTTGCAGCACAGGCCTCGAATGATGAGGAAAAACTTGCACTCTACGCAAGTCTTCTCTATGACCAGGCTTTGCTCGTCGAAGGACTTCCCGTGGATGATCCTATCCAATTTGCCAAGAATGTTACTGAATTGATGTAGCAATGGCGGGTCTGCGCGGGTGTATGCAGGCAGACGCGTGTGCGTGAATCACTCGGCACAAGGAGGCTTCATGTATCAGGAAACGAAAGACTCTTTGTTTACCGCTCCGCAGCTGCGCTGGGGTGTTATCGGCTGCGGCGTTATTGCCAATCAGATGGCAGAGGCGCTTGCGGCGGAGGGCCGCCACATTGACGGCGTAGCCAATCGCACTCATGAGAAGGCAGTGGCGTTTGTGGACAAACATGGTGTAGCACGGGTGTATGACACCATTGACGACCTTATCGCCGCTCCTGACATTGATGTGCTCTACCTTACAACACCTCATAACACGCATATTACGTATCTGCGGAAGGCTCTTACGGCAGGTAAGCACGTGCTTTGCGAGAAGTCCATTACACTCAACTCCGCCGAGCTTGCCGAGGCGCGTGAGCTGGCCTCTGCGCATGGCGTTCAGCTTATGGATGCCTGCACCATTTTGCATATGCCGCTGTACAAGGAGTTGCAACGACGCATTGACGCAGGCGATTTTGGTCGGGTCAACCTCATACAGGAGAATTTTGGCAGCTATAAGGAATACGACATGAAGAATCGCTTCTTCAATCCTGAGCTGGCAGGCGGAGCGCTTCTCGATATTGGCGTGTATTATTCCCTTACCCTTGCCCGCCTCTTCCTTAAAAGCCAGCCACATGAGGCACTTTCGATGATGAACCCTGCGCCTATGGGAACCGATGAGACTGAAGGCATTTTGCTGCGTAACGCCGAAGGTCAGATGGTCGTGCTTTCCCTTACCATGCACTCAAAGCAGCCAAAGCGAGCCATGATTTCTGCGGATAAGGCCTATCTTGAAATTATGGAATATCCCAGGGCCGATCGGGCGTCCATCGTTTGGACAGAGACCGGCGCGCGAGAAGAGCTGCAGGTTGGTAATACGCTGCAAGCGTTGAGCTATGTGTTGGCGGATATGGAACGCGCTGTTGCGGGAGACGAATATGCGCGTGCACAGCTCGGGACTTCAGCTGATGTGATGGAGCTTATGACCAACCTTCGTGCCGATTGGAATTTCAAGTATCCCGAGGAGCTGTGATGGCCGAGCAAACCAATCAAACCAATCAAACCAATCAAACCGAGCAAAGCGTGAGTGCAACAGGTATTACAAGACTTGCAGATTTGGTTGATACACAGACGCGGCATCGCCTTGGTGCCCCTATGGGACATCCTGAGTTTGACCGTTTGGTGCGCACCATCTGGCGCCTTCGTCAAAGCGACGGTTGTCCGTGGGACAAGGCGCAGACACATGATTCCATTACCAAGAACATGGTCGAAGAGGCCTACGAGGCCGTTGAAGCTATCAAGGAAGGTTCCTCCGAACATCTCCAAGAAGAGCTGGGAGACGTGCTTGAGCAGGTACTGCTTCATTCACAGATTGAGTCGGACGATGGCGGGTTCGATATCGACGATGTGTGCCGCGCCCTTAACGAGAAGCTCGTCCGTCGCCATCCGCATGTATTTGGACCCGAGGCAGGAAACGCGCACGATGCCGATGCCGCACTTGACGCGTGGGACAGCGTGAAAGCTGCCGAGCGTGCCAATGAAGAAGACCGCGTGCATACCGAAGGGCTTCTCGATAGCGTTCCGTATTCGTTGCCGGCGCTCATGCAGGCGCAAAAACTCTCCAAGCGTGTGGCAAAAGTGGGGTTTGACTGGAATTCCGTTCACGACATCTGGCAGAAGGTTGCCGAAGAGCGCGCGGAATATGAGGCTGAAGCACCGGGCTCCGAGGCTCGTGCGGAAGAGTTTGGCGACCTCCTTTTTGTCATGGTACAGCTGGCTCGATGGGACGGAATCGATGCAGAGGAGGCGCTTGCCTCGGCCAATCGTAAGATGCGCCATCGCTGGTCGCGCATGGAGGAGCTTGCGGGTCAGAAGGGCTTCTCGCTTGAAGGCCACCCCGAGGTGCTTGAAGACTTGTGGCAACAGGCGAAGTCGGAAGAGAACGTCAAAGAGTAGAGGCAAAACGTCGAGTCAAAAGCAAATGAAATTTTTGCGAGAAGCTCGCTGAGAGTGTCAAGCTTGCTATAGTCTGCCATACTAAGAGGACGCCTTGCACCAATAACGAACTAGAAACGAGTAGGCGATGAGTTTAAGCTCTACGGACAAGACAGCTTCGCAAAATTCTCAACCTGTGTCTGGACGCACGGGAGGTCGTGCACCTGTGCAGACCATAGGATCCGTCTCACGACGTGGGATGGATACCTCTGATGAGCAGGCGAGAAGGACTTCAGGCCAAACCACAACCACGCGTCAAAGTGTTGGGACACGTAAGGGCACAGGAGTGCGTCAAGGGGCGACGGCGCGCTCTGCGAGCAATGCAGAGCACAACACCGGTCAAAATCGTCACAAGGCGCGCGAGAAAAAACAGGTCGCCAACCTGCCTGAACGGATTCGCACTATTTTGCGTGTACATAAGAAGCTGACTGTTTTTATATGTATTGTCGGAGTTTTGCTGATTGGCTTTTATGGACCCGTCCAAGGCTACTATCGTGCCATACGAGACGCACAGGAATTGCAAATAACGCAGCAAGAGGTTGAGAAAGAACATAAAAATCTTAACGAAGACGTCAATCGTTTGCAGACGCAGGAAGGCATTCAGGACAAGGCGCATGAGCGTGGGTATGTTTCTGAGGGCGAGACGAGCGTCTCGGTTGAAGGTGTCGGAAACACTACCACTGACAACAAGCCAAAAGAGCAAAAGCGGCCAGAAAATCCCTGGTACATAAAGCTTTTGGATTTTGTTTTTGGATATGTGCCAACTGATACACAGAATTGATTTGGAAACTCGCAGATGATTGCAGTAATTGATATTGGTACGGTAACGGTTCGACTGGCTGTTGCAGAAGTTGCCGGTGGTCGCGTACTGCGCATGGCCAAACACTCTGAAATCTGCAACCTTGGTGTCGGTGTCGATGCAACCGGTTTGCTTGACACCGATG
>ERZ772956.227-NODE-227-length-46196-cov-37.463254_pt1 | contig 46196 bp, 56 predicted proteins | sample MGYA00580683_ERZ772956 | MGnify/ENA primary metagenome ERZ772956 (study PRJEB29015, sample SAMEA2738077) | human oral metagenome | biome: human oral; feature: human-associated habitat; material: saliva | place: China | collected 2212 ... | reverse complement strand
TATTTATATTATGATTATACGATAATGATTGAATAAAGTCAAGCATTTTTGTGTAAAAAGTTGAACTTTTTTAAAATATTTTTTGAAAATAAAAAGCCCTAATAATAGAGCTTTTAGTTTAGCAGAAAATTAAGTTCATCTTCATAAGCAAGAATCTGCCCGTACTGGTAAGAAATAGCTGATTCAATATCAGGCATTTCGTGGACTCCTTTTTTAAGTTCATCGATGGTACAGTTACAATGACCTATTCTTGACTGAAGTTCCTCAATCCTTTCGAGTCGCTTTTCATTTTGTGTATCAATTGTTTTCGAGTCTAGGTGAGTGAAGGAACTTGCAATAGTTTGAATGGCTTCTAAGAAGTCCGTTATTGAAACTCCCTTATAAGAAAGCTCATTCCGTGTATAGCAGGAAAGCAAAGCGTTCCAGCTAGTGATTTGAATTTGAGGGTTAGGAGAGTTTCGATAAGCTACAAAATTTAGAATATCTTTGTAGTCAATATCAGCTTCAGTGTGATTGTTGATAAATACTTTCATCTTTATAGCCCTTCCAAGTCTTCATCATCGTCGTCGTTTTCATAGCAGGCGATAACCTCAACCCACTCGTCGTCTTCACCTTCGTTTTGAACTCGAATGCTAAGGACTTCCATTTCCTCAACATCTTCAAATCCTTCATTAGGTGCATATCCTTCCCACTCTAAATCGTCGTAGTCGAAGATAGTTACAAGACGTCCGTCAAATTTTACTGTTTCCTTTACTGTTGCCATTTTAATTTCCTCCTTGTTATTACAAATCTACTACGATGAAGCAAGCCTCTATTTCGGGGTCTAATCCCCATTCGACTAGGTCTTGTTCTGTAAATTGTTTAAATATAAGCACCTTCTTGTCTTTGAGAGCTCTTGCCATATTAGTCTTCACTAGATGACTAAGGTCTCCGCTACATATAATGCCGGCTTCTTCTGTATCAGTTACGATTACAAATTGCTCATTCATTGCTTTTGTAAGTTGTTCGAAGTTCATTTCAGTTGCCTCCTTATTGGATGTAAAGTTTAATGAGTTGACATTCGATGTCACCGTAGTTAGTGAAGCGCACTTCCTCAACTACGTTGCCCATGTAACCTTCTAAGTCTTCGATTCGACCTTCTTTGTATAGCAGACCGTAACGGTTGTAGATTTGATAGTACCATTCGTCACCGAATTGTTCAATTGCTTCTTTGACTGTTTTCATTTTACTACCTCCACTCTTTCAACTTTTAATGTTTCATCGTCGTATGACCAAACACGTCCGTCGCTAAGACGTTTCAACTCAACGTATGTGCGACCTTGTTTTCCTACTACTTCGAACTCGGTTCCATATCTATTCACTACCTTTGTTCCTTCTTTTAGGTCTTTAACCTTTGGAACGATTGTATAGCTTTCGATTTTTAAACCTTTGATATCGCCGTAAGCCTGATTGAACAATAGAATATAAGCGTCAATTGCTAACTCTGCGTCGTCTTTATATTCAACTTTCTGGCAGAATGAACCGTTGTCTTCTACGTTAAATCTTACTTCAATTGTTTTCATGTTATTTACCTCATTTATTTACTTTCTTTATACTATTATTATACGATAATGGGTGAATAAAGTAAAGCATTTTTGTGTAAAAAGTTGAATTTTTTTAAAAAATAACGAGCCGGAGCTTCGTTATTTATTCATCTTTTCAATTGCTTGTTGAATAGCTTCATATCCCTTTCGACGTGCAACCTTTCCAGCCTTCGAGCCTGTCGAAAAGTTCCATACTTCATCGTCGACTTTAAATCCATTGTCTTTAGCATAGCCTAAAATAAGCTGAATTGAAGTTTGCCACTTTCTCCAATTCTTTGAAACTCTCCAATAGTTGCGCACTGAAGAGCTATCGTTCGGGTATGCTGGGTTGACATAATGAACTCATTAAAATTATCATGAGTTATAGCAACATCTTTTGGAAAATCATAAGGCTCGTTGACTTCGTACCTAAAAAGGCTGACAATTTCACTGTCGCTAAATAATTCACCTTCCTTATACATAATGCCGGGAACAATTTCATCGGGCTTTGCGCCGTTGTCTAGTACGTCTCCAACCGTGTGACAATATGCTTTAAGTACTGCAAACAGTCCAGGAGCGTCTGCACGCGCAACTTGAAGTTCCTTTACTGTCATCCAAGGCTGCGGGTTTTTACAAACAATTCGAATTCCTTTAAAATAGCTTTTGTCCGGGTCAATAGTACCTAACATGGTGAGCCTATTTTTATTCATATAAAGGTCGAAATAAACTTGAAATTCGTCCGTATTAGGAAGCCACTTAACTAGAACCTTTCTATAAGCGATTGCTTTTACCTTTACTGTTTTCGAGATATTTGTAGGGATAAGCATTTTCCTTTTGACATTGACTTTTTTCCGTTTTTTATTTTTTTGCCATACTAGTATCTCCATTTCTGTTGGTCTAGCTTTTTAGCCCTGTTCAGTTCAGCTGCTTCTCGCGATGCAATAGTTTCGAGAATATGCCTATTCATAGGCTCACAATATTCCGCCAAAGATTTGCCAGTTATGGTGGCGTCAATTAAGTAACCCTCTATTAACTCTTTACCATAAAATACAAAATCGTCTTTACAAACAAGCCTCTTATAGAATCCATTTCCTGCGCGTGTTTCAATTTTCACTAAACTCATCTTGACCCATATTCGAAGGCGATAAGGAGTTCCTGGCACTTCGAATAGGAGCCTCCTTTTATCATCGTCTACTTGTTTGATACATGAGTTTTGAAAATGAATTACTATCCACTCATTTCCCATTAACGCACCTCTTTATTTCATCCTAATATAACCCGCTCTGGTCAACAAACCCTTGCAACCATTTTAGCACTTTTAGCAGCATTTTAGCCAGTAGTCGAATAATGAACATCAGTTACCACCTTCCAAAATTTCATTAGGCATAATCTTTGCATTCTCGCCATGGAACCGTCCTTCGACATACGCTTCAAGATTGAAGTCATGGTTAGGTCTGTCAATTCCTTCTGTTTTTAAGTTTTTAAAGGTTTCTCTAAGCGCATTTTTTGTTTCATCGCTAGGCAAAACCATGAGCGAATACTCCTCTACTTGCTTTTTAAATCGCGTTTCTAAGGCTGACAAAAATCCTTTGAGGTATGAATTTTTGTAGGAAGGTTCGCGAGTAGGAAGTCGGTCAATTCGATAACGAAGATAAAGCAAAGCAGCCTCATATATTTTAGACACTAATTCAGCGTCTTGTTTTTCGCCGAAGAAAATTATTCGACTTTTATTCAAGCGCATATCACGCTGATTAATACAAAAGCACCTAAAATTAGTCGCGAGAATATGACCAAGTTCACGTTCCCACCAAAAAATTCGACCTGCTTCTTTCCCAACAGCTTGAGAAGTTTCGAACTTTTCAGGCTCTTCAAATTGCTCAACCTGAGCAAGTGCGATATTATTTTTTAGCATCAACTTTTGAGCCATAAGAAGGGCAGTTTGCCCTTCCTCATCGCTGGGGTTGTCATTTGCTAATTGAATAAGATTTTTAATTTTTTCGATAATTTTTTCGTTGTTCATATTAGTTACTTTCTATTATAGATTCGAGCCTTACTGAAGTCAATTTCTTCCGGAGCAATAGGCTTATCGTAAGTCCAGGCGCGACAATTGTCGAAATGAAATAGTCGACAAAACATTGACTCATTATGGTCGAAACTTTCAGTGCATTGTTCAATGTCAACTTCAACTTCAAACACAACTACATCAATAGAGCGTAAGGCTAAAAATGCTAGAGCCTTTTCATAACTCTCAGCAAAATAGATAACCCCAAACGAAGGCTTCAAGCCCTCGTCTAGGATATCACTTAAATTTTCAAGATTAGTGGCGTGATAAAGTTTCATTAGATACTCCTTACATATCCAAAGTCACTACATAAATAGAAGCAGTTTTATCTTCCAAGTCCCACTCAATAGCTTCCTCTTCGCTGAGTTTTTCGAGTTTTAAAACTGTCGCTTCAGCTACAATATTAGCAAAGTTCGAACCGTTGAGAATGTTTTCGATATTTCCTGCGCCTAAGACTTCAGCTTGGTCATTGTTCACTACCATTAGGTATTCATTAGTAAGTGCTTTAGCAAAGTTTGAAAATTTCATTTTATTTTCTCCTTTAATTGTTTTTCTTTATACTATTATTATACAATAATGAATGAATAAAGTAAAGCATTTTTTATAAAAAAGTTGAACTATTTAAAAATTATAGAATGGGCGGAAAATTTAGGCGACAATTTATACCCATTTTCAACCTCATTTATAAACAATCTAATATAGAAAAGGACTTAATAAGTAAATAAAAAAGGCGCCACGAAAATACCTATAAATCCCATAGTCCGTAAGTAAAAACAAAAATTAGGGGCGACATAAAAGTCGAGCACTATCTTATTTTACTACCAGTCTCATATATAAGAATACAGATATAGCAAGCATTTAGCGGACTTTCGAATGAACTTTGAAATAACGAACGAAGATACCTAAAAAGCACTTCTACAAACAAGTTCTCAAAAATGCTCTCAAATACCGTGAAATTAGTAGGTTTGAACTTTTCGAACTTCTAAACTTCTCGAATAATCGAGCCTAATTTAGAGGTCGAAAAACTCAATTTCTCGAAAAGTCGAACCTGCTCGAAAACCTCAAGACACTCGAAAAGTCGAGCATAAAAAGGGGTCGAAAAGTCGAACTTCTCGAAAAGTCGAACCGGTTCGAAAAGTCGAGAATGCTCGAAAAACTCAAGGATTCGAAAACCTCAATCATTCGAAAAGTCGACCCCAAAATAACTGCTCGAAAACGGAAAATTGGACTATATTAGTTCAACCTCTTTAGTTTCAAAATCACTCTTTTTCTCATTATAGGACTATAAATTCAGTCAATTGTAAGTCACGCGCAAATTTGTTACAATGTAAACGATAAAATATAAAGGAGGGTCAATAAATGGCGAAAGCTACTGGACCAAAAGTTCGAAGAGGAAAAACTCCTCCACGGCCAAAAGATAAAAAAGGAATCAAAGCAAATGCGCGTGTTAATAAAGACCAATTCGTAGAGTATGACTATAAAGGCATCAAGATGACAATTAAGGAACGTGATGCTAGAATGAAATTGGAATTTATTAGGGGCATGACTATTCAGGAAATTGCTGCCCGCTATGGCTTAAATGAAAAACGGGTTGGCGAAATACGGGCTCGCGATAAATGGGTGAAGGCTAAAAAAGAGTTCGAGAATGAAAAGGCTCTTGTTACTAATGACACTTTGACTCAAATGTATGCAGGGTTTAAAGTTTCAGTCAATATTAAATACCACGCCGCCTGGGAAAAGTTAATGAACATCGTCGAAATGTGCTTGGATAATCCTGATAGATATTTATTTACTAAAGAAGGAAATATTAGATGGGGCGCATTAGATGTACTTTCGAACCTTATAGATAGAGCTCAAAAAGGCCAAGAACGTGCAAATGGAATGTTGCCAGAAGAGGTTCGATATAGACTACAAATTGAGCGCGAGAAAATTACATTGCTCCGGGCCAAAATGGGCGACCAGGAAATTGAAGGCGAAGTCAAAGATAACTTCGTAGAAGCACTAGATAAAGCAGCTCAAGCCGTTTGGCAAGAATTTAGTGATGCAACAGGTTCCTACATTAAAGGAGTGACTGATAATGACAATAAGCCTGAGAAATAAACTACCGAAGTTCAACTTTGTCCCTTTTAGTAAGAAACAGCTTCAACTCCTTACCTGGTGGACAACGGGGAGCCCTTTTCGAACTTTCGACATTGTCATAGCAGACGGTTCGATTCGTTCAGGGAAGACAGTATCGATGGCTCTTTCATTTTCATTGTGGGCGATGACTGAGTTCAATGGACAAAACTTTGCCATCTGTGGTAAGACAATTCATTCAGCTCGACGAAATGTTATTCAACCTCTAAAGCAAATGCTCACAAGTCGCGGGTATGAAATAAGGGATGTTCGAAATGAAAATCTACTTATTATTAGACACTTTAGAAATGGCGAAGAAATTGTCAACTACTTCTATATATTTGGAGGAAAAGATGAGTCGAGTCAGGACCTTATCCAGGGGGTAACATTAGCAGGTATCTTCTGCGATGAGGTGGCACTGATGCCTGAATCCTTTGTCAACCAAGCGACAGGGCGCTGTTCCGTAACAGGTTCGAAAATGTGGTTCTCTTGTAACCCGGCCAATCCTAATCATTACTTCAAAAAGAACTGGATTGACAAACAGGTCGAAAAGCGTATTCTATATCTTCACTTTACAATGGACGACAACCCTAGCCTGACTGATAGTATCAAAAGGCGATATGAGAAAATGTATGCTGGAGTTTTCCGGAAAAGATTTATTCTCGGCCTTTGGGTAACAGCAGATGGACTTGTTTATTCAATGTTCAATGAAGAGCAGCATGTCAAAAAGCTCAATATAGAATTCGACCGTTTATTTGTAGCAGGAGACTTTGGTATCTACAATGCAACTACTTTCGGCCTTTATGGATTCTCGAAACGTCAAAAGCGCTACCATCTAATTGAGTCATACTACCACTCAGGGCGCGAGGCGGAAGAGCAACTAACTGAGGCGGATGTCAATTCGAATATTCAATTTAGTTCAGTTCTACAAAAGACTACTAAAGAATACGCAAATGATTTAGTTGATATGATTCGAGGGAAGCAAATCGAATATATAATTCTCGACCCGTCTGCTTCTGCTATGATTGTTGAACTTCAAAAGCATCCATATATAGCTAGAAAGAATATCCCTATCATTCCTGCTCGAAATGACGTGACGCTTGGCATTTCATTTCACGCTGAATTGTTGGCTGAGAATAGATTTACACTCGACCCTAGCAACACGCACGACATTGATGAGTATTATGCGTACAGCTGGGACAGTAAAGCGAGCCAAACGGGAGAAGATAGAGTCATTAAAGAGCATGACCACTGCATGGACCGAAACCGATACGCCTGTCTCACTGACGCTTTAATCAACGATGACTTTGGTTTCGAAATACAAATATTGTCTGGAAAGGGCGCTAGAAACTAACTAAACACTTTGGCCAAAATTAGTGTATAATATAAGTAGGAGGATTTTAAACATGGCTAAAAAATCAAAAGCTATCTCACACACAGACGAACTGATTAGTCAGTCGTTTGACAGCCCTTTGGCAAAGAATCAAAAGTTCAAGAAGGAGCTTCAGGAAGTTGAAAAGTATTATCAATACTTCGACGGATTTGATGTCACGGACTTGAATACTGACTATGGACAAACATGGAAGATTGATACTGACTCAGTCGACTATGACCCTACTCGAGAAATTCGAAACTATATTCGACAACTTGTCAAAAAGCAAGCACGCTTCATGATGGGTAAAGAGCCGGAGCTTATCTTTAGTCCAGTAGAAGACAGTCAAGATGAACAGGCTGAGAATAAGCGTATTCTATTCGACTCTATTTTAAGGAATTGTAAATTCTGGAGTAAGAGTACAAATGCATTAGTCGACGCCACAGTAGGCAAGCGAGTATTGATGACAGTGGTAGCAAATAACGCTCAACAAATTGACGTTCAGTTTTATTCAATGCCTCAGTTCACTTACACCGTTGACCCTCGAAACCCTTCGAGTCTTCTTTCAGTGGACATCGTTTATCAGGACGAGCGGACAAAAGGAATGAGCACGGAAAAGCAACTTTGGCATCATTATAGATATGAAATGAAAGCTGGAACAAGTCAATCAGGAATTGCAACAGCTTTAGAAGACATTGAAGAACAATGTTGGCTCACTTATGCTTTAACTGACGGAGAGTCGAACCAAATCTACATGACTGAAAGCGGACAAACTACTATAAAAGAAACAGAGGCCAAACTTGTAGAGATTGAAGACAACCTGGGCAACAAGATTGAAGTTCCTTTAAAAGTTCAAGAATCAGCGCCTACAGGCTTGAAGCAAATTCCTTGTCGAGTCATTCTTAATGAACCATTGACTAATGACATATACGGGACAAGCGATGTCAAAGACCTTATCACAGTAGCAGATAACTTGAACAAAACTATTAGTGACTTGAGAGATTCACTTAGATTTAAAATGTTCGAGCAGCCTGTTATCATTGACGGCTCTTCTAAGTCTATTCAAGGAATGAAGATTGCGCCAAACGCTTTGGTCGACCTTAAGAGCGACCCTACATCATCAATTGGCGGTACTGGAGGCAAGCAAGCTCAAGTCACTTCTATTTCAGGAAACTTCAACTTCCTTCCAGCGGCCGAATATTATTTAGAAGGCGCGAAGAAAGCAATGTATGAATTGATGGACCAACCATTGCCTGAAAAGGTTCAAGAAGCTCCGTCAGGGATTGCAATGCAGTTCCTATTTTACGACCTAATTTCGCGATGTGATGGAAAATGGATTGAATGGGACGATGCTATTCAATGGCTTATCCAAATGCTTGAGGAAATTTTAGCTTCAGTCAATGTTGATTTAGGAATTATTCCTCAAGACATTCAGTCAAGCTATCAAACACTTACGACAATGACTGTCGAGCACCACTATCCAATTCCTAGCGATGAACAGGCTGCCAAGCAACTTGCGCTCACTGAAGTTCAAACTAATGTACGCAGCCACCAATCTTACATTGAAGAATTCAGTAAGAAAGAAAAGGCGGACAAGGAATGGGAACGCATTTTGGAAGAACTTGCTCAGCTTGACGAAATCTCAGCTGGAGCATTGCCTGTATTAGCAAACGAATTAAACGAACAAGAGGAGCCTCAAGATGAAACGAGTGAAGAAGACGAAGTTGATGACAAAGAAAAAGAACAAACTGAACAACCAACCGAAGAAAGAGTCGACCCAGACGTTCAAGGTTAATTGTGACCACTGTGAGCATAAGTTCGACCTTACATCTAAACAGATTATCTCGAAACATATCGAAAAGGGCGTGGAGTGGAGATTCTTCGAATGTCCTAAGTGTCACTATCGGTTCACCACTTATGTAGGAAATAAGGAAATTGAAAACCTTATTCGATTTAGAAATACTTGTCGAAGTAAAATGAAACAGGAACTTCAAAAAGGAGCTGCTGCTAATCAAAACACCTACCATTCCTATCGAATCCAGGATGAACAAGCTGGGCATAAAATCTCAGGGCTTATGGCGAAGCTGAAGAAGGAGATAAACATTGAAAAACGAGAAAAAGAATGGGTATCTGTATAGCTGGGAAAAAGCTATTCATGAAAATAATATTCGTCTAACCCTTGAACAGGAACAAGCTGTACTGAAAGCCTTCAGCGATGCAGGAACTGATTTAATTGCAAAGATTAAAAAGTCTCGAAATGGATACTTGCCTAAAAGAATCTATAAAGACTACGCCTACGACCTGCACGCTGTTCTTGTTCAACTAATGACTGAATACTCTCATAAGGCGGCAATGAACGCAGTAGATGGCCAGGTAGTTCATATTCTTCAAGTATTAGCAGAAGACGGAAATGCTACGGCTGAAAAGTTCGAAAAGGAAGTTAGGGCTGCATCTTTAGTATTCTCACGAAGAGCAGCCGAGGCCGTTGTCAAAGGTGAAATCTACAAGGACGGCAAAAACCTTTCGAAACGTGTTTGGTCTTCAGCCGCACGCGCAGGCAATGACGTTCAACAAATAGTCACACAAGGCCTAGCAAGTGGAATGTCTGCTACAGATATGGCTAAAATGCTCGAGAAATATATCGACCCTAAGGCTCGAAAAGATTGGGACTTTGATAAGATAGCTGAGAAGTTAGGGAAACCAGCTGCTCATAAATATCAAAATCTTGAATACAATGCCCTTCGACTTGCTCGAACTACTATTAGTCATTCAGCCACAGCTGGAGTGAGACAATGGGGCAAGGTTAATCCTTATGCTCGAAAAGTTCAATGGCATTCTGTTCACGCTCCAGGTCGAACTTGTCAAGCGTGTATCGATTTAGATGGTGAAGTATTTCCTATCGAAGAATGTCCTTTCGACCATCCCAATGGAATGTGCTACCAAACTGTATGGTACGAAAACTCACTCGAAGAAATCGCTGATGAGTTGAGAGGATGGGTAGACGGAGAACCTAATGATGTATTAGACGCATGGTATGACGATTTAAGTTCAGGAAAAGTTGAGAAATACAGTGACCTCGACTTTGTTAAAAGTTATTAGGCTCGGTTCAATACCGAGTCTTTTTGTCTATAAATTGTCTAATTTCGAGAACCTTCGAAAAGTAGTAAAATGATATCCAGTTATGTTATAATATAAGTTGAAAAGGAACCTTGTCGCCTTAATGACTCGAAATTGGTTTCACTGTTCCAATTAAATAAAAACAGCAGATTCAGCCGGAGGGCGGAAAACTCAGGAGGAAAATAAATGGCTTATCAATTAGAAGACTTGTTAAAAGGTCTAGATGAACCAACTATCAAACAGGTGAAGGAAGTTATTTCGAAAACTTCGAAAGAACTCGATGCTAAAATTTTCATTGACGGCGACGGTCAACATTTTGTACCTCACGCACGTTTCGATGAAGTTGTTCAACAGCGCGATGCAGCTAACGGCTCAATCGATTCTTATAAAGAACAAGTCGCGACGCTTTCTAAACAGGTCAAAGATAACGGTGATGCGCAGACCATTATCCAAAACCTTCAAGAGCAACTCGACAAGCAGTCTCAACTTGCAAAAGGCGCTGTGATTACTTCAGCTCTTCATCCGTTGATTAGTGACTCCATTGCTCCAGCAGCAGACATTCTTGGATTCATGAACCTTGACAACATTACGGTCGAAAGTGATGGAAAAGTTAAGGGGCTAGATGAAGAGTTGAAAGCTGTTCGTGAGTCTCGTAAATACTTATTCAAAGAAGTCGAAGTTCCAGCGGAACCTAAACAAGAGGCTCCTAAGTCGCCCGCCGGGACTGGAAATTTAGGGAATCCAGGTCGTGTTGGTGTCGGTGTCCCAGAACCTCGTGAAATCGGCTCTTTTGGTAAGCAACTTGCTGCTGCTCAACAAACGGCAGGAGCACAAGAACAATCATCATTCTTTAAATAATAGGAGGAACTAACTATGCCAAATGTGCGAGTTAAGAAAACTGATTTTAATCAAACCACTCGAAGCATTGTCGCAATTCCTGACCACTACGTTGCTTTGGCTGCTCAAATTCCAGCTACCGCAGCAACTCAAGTAGGGAACAAGAAATACATTCTTGCAGGAACTTGCGTGAAAAATGCTACTACACTTGAAGGACGCAAGACTGGACTCGAAGTAGTATCTACCGGTGAACAATTCGACGGTGTCATCTTCGCTGACCAAGAAGTGTTCGAAGGTGAAGAAAAAGTAACCGTGACAGTATTAGTTCATGGATTCGTTAAATATGCAGCCCTTCGAAAAGTTGGCGAAGCTGTGCCTGAATCTAAAAACGCAATGATTCTTGTCGTTAAATAGGAGGAATTATAGATGAATATTTATGACTATATCAACGCAGGGGAGATTGCTAGCTACATTCAAGCACTTCCTTCAAACGCTCTTCAATACCTTGGCCCTCAATTGTTCCCTAATGCTCAACAAACAGGAACAGACATTTCATGGCTCAAGGGCGCAAATAATTTGCCAGTAACTATCCAGCCATCTAACTACGACGCGAAAGCAAGTCTTCGTGAACGTGCTGGATTTAGCAAACAAGCTACTGAGATGGCATTCTTCCGTGAGTCTATGCGACTCGGTGAAAAAGACCGTCAAAACTTGCAAATGCTATTGAACCAAAGTTCAGCTCTTGCCCAACCTCTAATCACTCAACTCTACAATGATACTAAGAACCTTGTAGACGGTGTAGAAGCGCAAGCAGAATACATGCGTATGCAATTGCTTCAATACGGTAAATTTACTGTCAAATCTACCAACAGCGAAGCACAATACACTTACGACTACAACATGGATGCTAAGCAACAATATGCAGTCACTAAGAAATGGACTAACCCAGCTGAGAGTGACCCTATCGCTGACATTTTAGCAGCAATGGATGACATCGAAAACCGTACAGGTGTTCGCCCTACTCGTATGATTTTGAACCGAAACACTTACAACCAAATGACTAAGAGTGACTCTATCAAGAAGGCTCTTGCAATTGGTGTTCAAGGTTCTTGGGAAAACTTCTTGCTTCTTGCAAGTGACGCTGAGAAATTCATCGCTGAGAAAACAGGTCTTCAAATCGCTGTTTACTCTAAGAAAATTGCACAGTTCGCTGACGCTGACAAACTTCCAGACGTTGGTAACATTCGTCAGTTCAACTTGATTGACGACGGTAAAGTGGTATTGCTTCCACCTGACGCCGTTGGTCACACTTGGTATGGTACTACTCCTGAAGCGTTTGACTTGGCTTCTGGCGGAACAGACGCTCAAGTTCAAGTTCTTTCAGGCGGACCTACTGTTACAACTTATCTTGAAAAACATCCTGTCAACATTGCAACAGTTGTATCAGCTGTTATGATTCCATCATTCGAAGGAATTGACTATGTAGGAGTTCTCACAACAAACTAGGAGGCGATATATGGCTACATTAAAAGCTCTCAGCACCTTAATCGTATCAGGAGGAGTAGTGCATTCAGGGTCGGTATTTGCTTGCCCTGAAGCGCTTGCTTCGTCTTTAATTGAACGAAATTTTGCGTTCGAGATTAAGGAAGCTGAAAATGGAGAAACGGTAGAAACTGTTCCTCAAGCAATTGAATCAGTTGAAGAAATTGACGAAGTTGAACAAATGCGCGAAGAGTATGCTGCTAAGACAGTACCTGAGCTCATTGAACTTGCTAAAGCAAACGGTATTGACGTTTCTTCAATTTCTCGAAAAAGCGAATACATTGACGCCTTGATTAAGTACGAATTAGGAGAATAACATGGCAGAAAAAGCGGATATCGACTTGGTAGCAGAGAACATAGGCAACTATGATTCACCTAACTCTTACTCAAGAGAATATATCTCCGCTCTTTTAGACCTTCACAAATCAGTTGCGTATGTAAGCTATAAACTATGTTTACTGAAAACGCGAAACGATACTGTGACTCTCGGGCCGATTACTTTGAAAGGTGACGCTGAATACTGGAAGAGCATGGCTCAGTTCTTCTATGATGAGTATAAAGCAGAACAGATTGAAGCTGATGAAAAATCTAATTCGGGCTCAACCATTTTGATGAAAAGGGCGGATGGAACATGACCTATGATGTCAACTATGTTAAAAATCAAGTTCGAAGAGCCATCGAAACAGCTCCTACTAAAATCAAAATAATTCGAAACTCTTGGGTCAGTGATGGGTACGGAGGGAAGAAAAGGGACAAAAGCAATGAAGTTGTAGCAGATGACCTCGTTTGCTTGGTTGACAATTCAACAGTTCCTGACCTTCTTTCGAACGCTACCGACGCAGGAAGAATTTTTGCTCAAAATGGAGTAAAGATTTTTATCTTATACGATGAAGGCAAAATCATTGAAAGAGCCGACATTGTTGAAATTAAAAACTCTAAAAGACGGTATAGAGTAGTAGAAACTCACAATATTTTAGAGCAGAACATCTTAATTGAGTTAAAACTGGAGGTGAACGACTAATGTCTCAGCCTGAATTAGTATGGAAACCTGAAGAATTTGTTAGAAACTGTGAACAGTATCGAAACAAGTTTCAAGTCGCTGTCATAACAGTCTGCGAAGTCGCTGCTACGAAAATGGAAGAATACGCAAAAGCAAATGCTATTTGGACTGACCGTACAGGGAACGCAAGACAGAAGCTGAAAGGTGAAGCTGCTTGGGCAACCGCAGACCAGATTGTGATAGCAGTATCGCATCACATGGACTATGGATTCTGGCTAGAGTTGGCACACGGCAGAAAGTACAAAATTCTAGAAAAGGCTGTAGAAGACAATGTCGAGGAACTTTACAGGGCATTAAGAAGATTATTAGACTAGGAGAAAAGATGACTAAACGAACCACAATGATGGACAAACTGAAGGAAATTCTTCCAACTTTTCAGCTTTCGCCTTCTCCCATGCTTCCGGGAATTGAGTTTGAAGAAGAGTTAGAAGACCGACCTGACGACTATATTGTGCTTAGATATAGTCATCGAATGCCTAGTGCTACAAACAGTCTTGGAAGTTTTGCGTACTGGAAAGTTCAAATCTACGTCCATTCAAACTCAATTATTGGTATTGACGAATATAGCAGAAAGGTTCGAAACATCATCAAGGCCATGGGATACGAAGTAACCTATGCAGAAACTGGTGACTACTTTGACACAATGCTTTCTAGATACCGACTAGAAATCGAATATAGAATTCCACAGGGAGGAAACTAATAATGAGTAAAGACATTCTTTACGGAATCAAGCTCGTGCAAATCGAGGAGCTTGACCCATTGACTCAGTTGCCAAAAGTCGGCGGAGCGAACTTTGTCGTAGATACGGCAGAAACAGCAGAACTTGAAGCCGTGACTTCGGAGGGAACTGAAGATGTGAAGCGCAATGATACTCGTATTCTTGCAATCGTTCGTACTCCAGACCTTTTATACGGTTATGACTTGACATTCAAGGACAACACGTTTGACCCTGAAATCATGGCCCTAATTGAAGGTGGTACAGTACGTCAACAAGGCGGAACTATTGCTGGATACGATACCCCAATGCTTGCACAAGGTGCTTCTAATATGAAACCATTTAGAATGAATATCTATGTGCCCAACTATGTAGGTGACTCAATTGTCAACTACGTGAAAATCACTTTGAATAACTGTACCGGTAAAGCTCCAGGTCTTTCAATCGGGAAAGAGTTTTACGCTCCTGAGTTCAACATCAAAGCACGTGAAGCAACCAAAGCAGGTTTGCCAGTTAAGTCAATGGACTATGTGGCACAACTTCCAGCAGTTCTTCGTCGCGTGACATTCGATTTGAACGGTGGAACAGGAACAGCCGACGCAGTTCGAGTTGAAGCAGGTAAGAAGATTACTCCAAAACCAGCTGACCCTACCTTAACAGGTAAGACATTCAAAGGCTGGAAAGTTGAAGGAGAATCAACTATTTGGGACTTCGACAACCACATGATGCCTGACCGAGACATCAAACTCGTAGCACAATTCGCATAGAAATTTAGAAAGAAGGGTCTGTTATGACTAATATTATCACAGCTGAGCAGTTTAAACAACTTGCATTTCAAATCATCGCACTTCCAGGATTTTCAAAAGGTAGTGAACCTATCCATGTTAAAATTCGAACAGCAGGTGTCATGAACCTAATTGCCAACGGGAAAATCCCTAATACGCTTTTAGGTAAAGTGACAGAACTGTTTGGAGAAACTTCGACAGTCACTAAAGACAATGCTAGTCTAGCATCAATTACTGACCAACAGAAGAAAGAAGCGCTCGACCGCTTGAACAAAACCGATACAGGTATTCAAGACATGGCTGAACTTCTTCGAGTATTCGCAGAAGCTTCAATGGTAGAGCCTACTTACGCTGAAGTCGGCGAGTATATGACAGATGCGCAACTTATGACAATCTTCAGTGCAATGTACGGTGAAGTGACTCAAGCTGAAACCTTTCGTACAGACGAAGGAAATGTCTAATGTCATAGCAGTCGCCACTGAATTTCATATTAGACCTAGCGAGGTGGTCGGGATGCAAACTGATTTAGGCAAATACTGCTTCGACGCAGCAGCCGTTGCTTATATTAGATATTTGCAGGAAGACAAGACTCCTAGGTATCCTGGTGACGAAAAGAAAAATCCAGGATTGCAAATGCTTATGGAGTGACTATTTTCAGTCGCTCCTCTTTTTGTATATAGAAAGGAAATTACATGGATTTTGGGTCAATTGCAGCAAAAATGACTTTGGATATCTCAAACTTCACAAGTCAATTAAATCTTGCTCAAAGTCAAGCGCAACGGCTCGCACTAGAGTCTTCGAAGTCCTTTCAAATTGGTTCTGCTTTAACAGGATTAGGGAAAGGACTTACGACTGCGGTCACTCTTCCTCTTATGGGATTTGCAGCCGCTTCTATTAAAGTAGGGAATGAATTCCAAGCTCAAATGTCCCGTGTTCAAGCTATTGCAGGAGCGACAGCGGAAGAGCTTGGTAGAATGAAAACTCAAGCAATCGACCTTGGTGCTAAAACTGCTTTTAGTGCAAAAGAGGCGGCTCAAGGTATGGAGAACCTCGCTTCAGCTGGTTTCCAAGTGAATGAAATCATGGACGCTATGCCAGGGGTACTTGACCTGGCTGCCGTATCTGGAGGCGATGTGGCCGCGAGCTCCGAGGCCATGGCTAGTTCACTTCGAGCGTTTGGATTAGAGGCAAACAAAGCAGGTCACGTGGCCGACGTATTTGCTCGAGCAGCAGCTGATACCAACGCTGAAACAGTTGACATGGCAGAAGCGATGAAATATGTCGCTCCAGTTGCTCACTCTATGGGCTTGAGCCTTGAAGAAACGGCTGCTTCTATTGGTATTATGGCCGACGCCGGTATTAAGGGCTCGCAAGCCGGAACCACGCTTAGAGGCGCTCTCTCGCGTATTGCTAAGCCTACAAAGGCGATGACTAAGTCAATGAACGAATTAGGAATTTCGTTCTACGATGCTAACGGTAATATGATTCCACTTCGTGAGCAAATTGCTAAACTGAAAACAGCGACAGCAGGACTCACTCAAGAAGAACGGAACCGACATATCGTTACGCTCTACGGTCAAAACTCTCTCTCCGGTATGCTTGCACTATTAGACGCAGGTCCTGAGAAATTGGATAAGATGACCAATGCTCTCGTGAACTCGGACGGAGCTGCTAAGGAAATGGCAGAAACTATGCAAGACAACCTTGCTAGTAAAATCGAGCAAATGGGAGGAGCTTTCGAGTCTGTTGCTATTATTGTTCAACAAATTCTCGAACCAGCTCTTGCTAAAATTGTAGGAGCAATCACTAAGGTTTTCGAAGCCTTTGTAAATATGTCACCTACCGGTCAAAAGATGGTTGTTATATTTGCAGGAATGGTTGCAGCCTTAGGTCCTCTACTTTTAGCCTTTGGTACATTCTTGACAATGGCTACTAAGATTAGAATTGCAATGCAGTTCTTAGGCCCTGCCTTTATGGGAACAATGGGGACGATAGGTATTGTCATTGCTGTCATATACGCACTGGCTGCCGCCTTCATGATAGCCTACACGAAGTCTGAGAAATTTAGAAATTTCATTCATACAGTAGGAAGCGCATTGAAGGCAGGACTATCGGCTTCGATTGAATGGACTACCCATCAACTTCAAGTGTTAGGTGAATGGTTCCAAAAGGTCGGCGAGAAAGTAGTTGAAATGAAGAACTCACTGATGACTCACCTAACTTCAGCCTTGCAAAGTGTCGGGATTGATTTAGGTTCACTAGGAGGTAAAATTGGTTCCTTCATTAGTGGTGGCTTAGAGCAGCTGGGAGGAGTATTCGGTAAAGTAGGCGGAGTGATTTCACTTATTATTCCAGTTCTTACGAAAGTCGGTCTAGCCTTTCTAGGTATTTCCGGACCGGTAGGATTTGCTATTAGTTTAATTGTGGGATTCTTATCAGCCTGGGCAAGAACAGGAGAATTGAATGCTAATGGAATTACTAAGGTATTTGATAACCTAGCTAAAACGATTCAAACTGTCGCAGATAATATCACTCAGTATCTTCCAGCATTCGTTGAAAAAGGAACTCAAATCCTGAATAATATTATTCAAGGAATTGTTTCCGCCATGCCTGGAATAGCAAATACGGCCACAAACATCGTGAGCCAGTTAGCACAAACTCTCGCGACTGCTTTGCCTAAGGTGATGCAAGCTGGAACACAGATTATCAACTCATTGGTAAGTTCAATCAGTTCTACTATTCCTACCATTTTACAAGCTGGAACGCAAGTGATATCTACACTTATTCAAGGAATTTCTTCAACCTTACCAACTATCTTACAAGCTGGGTTGCAAATCATTATGGCGCTATTCAATGGACTGATTCAAGCCTTGCCTACTATTCTACAGGCAGCCATGCAAGTTCAATTAGCACTTATTCAAGGATTGCTACAAGCATTGCCTTCCGTCTTACAAGCAGCCTTGCAAATTATCATGGCTTTGGTTCAAGGGATAATTCAAGCCCTTCCTGCTGTACTAGATGCGGCCTTGCAAATTATCATGGGACTTGTCAATGCACTTTCGACTTCTATTGGACCTATTTTAGAAATGGGTATTCAAATTCTAGTCACCTTGATACAAGGTATTATCGAAATGCTTCCAGACTTGCTTGTAGCAGCCGTCGATGTCATCACCACTTTGCTTACAGGACTGCTCGACGCTTTGCCTCAATTGCTAGCAGCTGGGGTTCAATTAATCGTGTCACTCTTGGCAGGGATTGTTCAAATGATACCAACACTTTTAGCAGGAATTGTTCAACTTATGGTTTCATTGCTTAAAGCGATTATCGACTGCGTTCCTAAACTACTTCAAGCAGGTGTTCGACTTATTCAAGCATTGATTCAAGGTATTGCATCACTAATAGGTTCAGTGGTTTCTACTTCTGGAGGAATGATGGGTCAAGTTATTAGCAAGATTGCTAGTTTCGTAGGACAGATGGTCTCAGGAGGAGCTTCCTTAATTCGAAACTTCATTAGGGGTCTTGCCTCAATGATTGGTTCAGCCGTTTTGAAGGTTGGTAGCATGGGAACTTCAATTGTTTCTAAGGTTACTGGATTCGCTGGACAAATGGTAAGCGCAGGGGTCAACCTTGTTCGAGGATTCATCAATGGTATCAGTTCAATGGTAAGTTCTGCGGTAAGTGCGGCGGCTAATATGGCTAGCAGTGCATTAAATGCCGTTAAAGGATTCTTAGGTATTCACTCTCCGTCACGTGTCATGGAGCAGATGGGTATCTACACAGGTCAAGGGTTCGTAAATGGTATTGGTAACATGATTCGAACTACACGTGACAAGGCTAAAGAAATGGCTGAAACTGTTACTGAAGCTCTCAGCGACGTGAAGATGAATATTCAGGAAAATGGAGTTATAGAAAAGGTCAAAGACGTTTACGATAAGATGACTGACCAACTTCCTGAAACTCTTCCAGCTCCTGATTTTGGTGAGGTTCGTGACGCCGCAGGTTCGCCTCAAGTGGACTTGTTCAATACAGGAAATGACAACTCTAATCAACCTCAATCTCAATCTAAAAACAATCAAGGCGAGCAGACCGTTGTCAACATTGGAACAATCGTAGTTCGAAACAATGATGACGTTGACAAACTCTCGAGAGGATTGTATAATAAGAGTAAAGAAACCTTATCAGGGTTTGGTAACATTGTAACACCATAAAGGAGAAATAGATGGCTAGCAGACAGACGCTATTGGTCGACGGAATTGACCTTGTCGACAAAGGTGCGACCGTGCTAGAATATGTAGGACTCACTTTCGCAGGATTCAAGGACTCAGGATTTAAAAACCCTGAAGGCATAGACGGAGTATTAGATTCTCCGTCTAATGCTATGTCCGCTCTTACTGGAAGCGTGACCTTAATGTTCCACGGAGAAACCGAAAAACAAGTCAATGCAAAATATAGACAATTCAAACAATTTATCCGCTCGAAGTCATTTTGGAGAATTTCGACACTTGAAGACCCCGGATACTATCGAATGGGAAAATTTTTAGGAGAAACTGAACAAGGAAAACTTGTAGACGTTCAAGCCTTTAAAGATACTTCCCTTGTCGTTAAATTAGGAATTCAGTTCAAAGATGCTTACGAGTACAGCGATTCAACAGTTCAAAAGATGTATGCATTTCAATCAGCTCTTGGAGGTGATAGCCTTCCGAATCCAGGAAGACCAACAAGGAAATTCCGGGCTGAGATACGAGCTAATACGCAATTGAACGGATATTTTAGAATCGGCGAAAAAAGTTCAGGACAATTTGTTGAGTTTGGTACTAATTCAGTATTGATGGAAAGCGGCTCAATTATTATTCTAAATCTTGGGACTTTTGAACTTATTAAGATTAGCAGTTCAAATCAAGCGACTAACTTATTTAGATACATTAAACGAGGAGCATTTTTTAAGATTCCTCACGGAAATCCTACAATTACTATTGAATACCGAGCTAATGACACAGCAGCTTGGACCTCTACTCTTCCAGCTCAAGTTGAACTGTCTCTAAATCCATCTTACTATTAGAAAGGGAATATATGATTGACAATAATTTACCTATGAGTCCAATTCCTGGCGAAATTGTTCAAGTATATGACCAAAACTTCAATCTAATTGGAGCGAGTGATGAAATCTTTAGCAAGCAGTACGAGGATGAAATTGTGACTCGAGCTCGAGGGAAAGAAACTTTCACTTTTGAAAGTATTGAAACCTCATCTATATATCAACACTTAAAGGTTGAAAACATTATCCAATATGGAGGAAGATGGTTTCGAATTAAATATGCTCAGGATGTAGAAGATGTCAAAGGTCTTACCAAGTTTACCTGCTACGCATTATGGTATGAACTAGCAGAAGGCTTGCCTAGGAAGTTGAAACACGTTGCTTCTTCTGTAGGTGCCGTCGCGCTAGATATTATCAAAGACGCAGGTGAATGGGTTCGACTAGTTTGTCCTCCGGATGGTGCTAATAAGCAGGTTCGAAGTATAACCGCCGCAGAAAATTCAATGCTTTGGCATCTTCGATATCTTGCAAAGCAATATAATTTAGAATTGACGTTTGGCTACGAAGAAATTATTAAGCAAGAAATTAGAATTGTTCAAACCGTTGTATTTCTTCAGCCTTATGTCGAGTCTAAAGTAGACTTTCCTCTTGTAGTTGAAGAGAATTTGAAATATGTCACTAGGCAGGAAGATTCTCGAAACCTGTGTACGGCTTACAAGTTGACAGGTAAAAAGGAAGAAGGCAGTCAAGAGCCTTTAACGTTTGCTTCTATCAACAATGGAAGTGAATACCTTATTGATGTCTCATGGTTTACTGCACGGCATATGAAGCCTCGATACATTGCAAAATCTAAAAGCGATGAGCGTTTTAGAATTAAAGAAAATTTAATGAGTGCGGCTCGTGCCTATCTTGACATTTACAGTCGCCCTCTAATTGGATATGAAGCTTCAGCTGTCCTTTATAACAAGGTTCCAGACTTGCATCATACTCAGCTGATTGTCGACGACCATTATGACGTCATCGAGTGGCGAAAGATATCTGCTCGAAAAATTGACTACGATGACCTTTCGAACTCTACTATCATTTTCCAGGACCCTCGAAAAGACTTGATGGACTTGCTAAATGAAGACGGTGAAGGTGTACTTTCAGGAGAAACTGCAAATGAGTCTCAAGTTGTTATTAGATACGCAGATGACATTTTAGGGACTAATTTTAATGCATCGTCTGGAAAATATATTGGTGTTCTAACTACTAATAAGAAACCTAGCGAATTAGTTCCTGACGACTTTACATGGATTCGACTAGAAGGTCCTAAAGGTGACGCAGGTTTACCGGGAGCTCCTGGGCGTGATGGGGTCGACGGTGTACCTGGAAAGAGCGGAGTAGGGATAGCAGATACTTCTATCACCTACGCTGTATCCGTTTCCGGTACACAAGAACCTGAAAACGGATGGAGTGAACAAGTTCCTGAACTTATCAAAGGCCGATTCTTATGGACTAAAACATTTTGGAGATACACTGATGGAAGCCACGAAACAGGCTACTCAGTTGCATATATAGGTCAAGACGGGAATACAGGCAAAGACGGTATAGCAGGTAAGGACGGAGTAGGTATAGCTTCAACGGAAGTCATGTACGCAGATTCGGAATCTGCTACTATTGCACCTGCTGGAGGATGGTCTACTCAGGTACCCGAAGTTCCTAATGGTCATTATTTATGGACTAGAACTAGATGGAAGTACACTGACCAGACAGATGAAATTGGATATTCTGTTTCGCGTATGGGAGAGCAAGGTCCTAAAGGGGATACAGGTCCTCAAGGATTACCGGGTTTACAAGGGGAACGAGGTATTCCGGGTTCACCTGGAGCTGATGGGCGTTCACAGTACACTCATATCGCTTTCTCTGACAGTCCAAACGGTGAAGGATTTAGTCACACGGACCAAGGTCGCGCCTATATTGGACAGTATCAGGATTTTAGTCCTGAACATTCAAAAGACCCAGCAGCTTATCGCTGGACCAAGTGGAAAGGTACTGACGGAGTTCAAGGGGTACCTGGAAAGCCTGGTGAGGACGGCAGAACATCTTATTTTCACGTCGCCTATGCCTCTAGTGCAGACGGAGTTCGGGACTTCAGTCTAGAGGACAATAACCAGCAGTACATGGGATACTACACGGATTTCGAACCTAACGATAGTCACGATAGCTCTCGTTATAGATGGTTTGACCGTCTTGCTAACGTTCAGGTAGGAGGTCGAAATTATGTAAGAAATGCAGACTTTTCAGTTGACTCGAATAAATGGGCTATCTCTTCTGATTCTGGACTAAGGTATAATTTCAGTCACTCTCTATCTGTTAAAGGTCTCCAGGGTATTTATCTGCACAGTAAAGGTCAGGCTATTATACCAAAATGGAAAGGACTTCAGCAGAAAATTGCTCTGAAAGGTTCCGCTAAAACGTCTTTGACACTATCGGCTTACCTTGCTCAGGGAAGTGTACCTCAGGAAGCTCATTTTGGAATACATTTCTTATCCAAGGGAACCATTGTCGCACAAAAATGGCTAGATATACCTAAGTCGAAGATTCAGGACAACTACACGAGATTTTCACTTTTAGCTATCCCGGGATTAGACTTCGAAGAAGTGAACATAATGATTTATGTAGGGTACGAACAAATCGCTGACCTATATGTCGCAAATGTTCAATTAGAACTAGCTAACACTCCTTCCGATTTTAAGTTAGCACAGGAGGACATTCAGGAGCAGATAAACGCAAAGGCAGACCTTCGACTTACTCAGGAGCAGCTTACTGCGTTAGCAGAAAAGGCTCAACTTCACGAAACGGAGTTAAAAGCCAAGGCTACCATGGAGCAACTAAGTGATTTAGAAAAGGCTTATAATGGAAGAATCCAGGCTAACGAGGACGCTATTAAGCAAGCTGAAAGTGACCTTATTCAAGCAGCTAGTAGAATTGAGGCTACGGTGCAAGAATTAGGGGGACTTCGAGAGTTGAAGAAGTTCGTCGACAGTTATATGAGCTCTTCTAATGAAGGATTGATTATTGGTAAAAATGACGCAAGTTCGACAATTAAAGTGTCAAGCGACCGGATTTCAATGTTTTCTTCAGGGAAAGAAGTTATGTATATCAGTCAGGGCGTGATTCATATCGATAACGGTATCTTCACTGAATCCATCCAAGTTGGGCGATTTAAGACTGAACAATATACATTCAACGCAGACATGAACGTCATTCGATATGTAGGATAAGGAGAATTAGATGACAAAATTTGTAAACTCATATGGACCTCTTCATTTAAACCTTTATATTGACCAAGTTAGTCAAGACATTACTAATAATACTTCACGAGTTAGGTGGAGAGCTACGGTTGACCGTGACGGAGGTTACCGGACATGGAACGCAGAAAATGGAAGTGTCCTTTCAGTCTGGTTAAATGGTTCGAGTGTATATAGAAGTAACCTCAGCTTCGATACGCAGGGACAAGAGGTTACACTTGCTTCCGGAGAAGCTACTGTCCCTCATAATAGTGACGGAACAAAGACTTTTTCAGTCTGGGCGTCCTTTGACGCTAATAATGGTATTCACGGTAACATTACTATTTCTTCTAACTATACCCTTGACAAGATTCCTCGCTCGTCCCAGATTTCAGGACTGACGGGAAATAGAGAGTTAGGTTCCAATCATACTATCACTATTGACCGTAAAGTAAGTTCCTTTACTCATCAAGTATGGTATCGAGTATTCGGTAGTCCGTGGATAGATTTAGGGAAGAATATTGCTGCTAGCATTTCATTTACTCCTTCCCTAGATTTAGCTAGACACTTAACGAAAGCAAGTTCAGGGACAATGGATATTCGAATTAGGACTTACAACGGAGCTGCACAGATTGGAAGCGATGTTTACTCAAATGGGTGGAATTTTAAAATACCTAATAGTGTGAAGCCTACATTTTCGAATATTTCTTTAGTTGAGACAAACTCCGCAGTGAAGCAGATTATGAATCCAAATAATTTCCTTCAAATTATGTCTAACATTCAAGTCAACTTTAGCAACGCCTCCGGTATTTATGGGTCCACTATTGAATCCTTCCATGCTGAAATTGTAGGTAAGAATCAGCAGATTTCTAAAAATGGAGATAAGTTAGGTATTATGAACTTCAGCGGTTCTGCGACTGTCAGGGCTTGGGTTACAGATAGTCGAGGGAAATCGTCCGCTGCTCAGGATGTTCAAATCAATGTCATTGAATACTTTTCTCCTTCGCTCTACTTTACCGTTCAACGTACTCGTCAAAATCCTGCTACATTGCAAGCCCTTCGAAATGCGAAAGTTGCGCCTATTTCAGTCGGCGGGCAGCAGAAGAACTTTATGCAAATTACATTCTCTGTCGCTCCTTTAAATACTGAAAATTTCGTAGAAGACAGAGGAAGTGCAACAGCAACATTCGCGTCTATTAGCTTACTAACTAACTCATCAGCTAACCTAGCCGGACACTACGGTCCTGACAAGTCGTATGTAGTTAAGGCCGTCATTCGTGACCGTTTCTCTTCTTCTACTTTTGTTTCAACCGTCGCAACAGAGAAAGTAGTTCTCAACTATGACAAGGACGGTCGACTCGGAGTCGGTAAAGTTATCGAAAAAGGAAAACCTGGGTCCATAGATGCTGCCGGTGATATATATGCTGGAGGAAACATTGAAGCGACTGGAGACATTTTAGCAAACGGACAACCCATTCAACGATATAGACTGACCGATAATAATGGATTACTAGCAGCAGGAAGTGCTCAATGGGACGGAGTTTGGAACAAACAAGGGACAGAGTTCGGTTGGCGAAGTGCTAAGTACGAAGACAATCCTACCGGAAAGGAATGGGGACTGTTTCAAAACTTCCATCTAGATTCTTGGAAAATTGTTCAATTCTTTACTGCGATGAATGGAAGAATGTTTGTTCGTTCTTCGAATGATAGTAGTAAATGGAGTCCGTCTAAATGGAAAGAGTTTCTATTTAAACAGGATGTGGAAAATTATAGGTGGCAAAAGCTACTTCTTCAAAATGGTTGGAACCATTATTCGACTTACGGTGACGTCTATTATTCGAAAACACTTGACGGAGTGGTTCACTTGAAAGGTAACGCTTACAAAGGTCAAACTGAAAAAGAGACTACTATCGCAGTGCTTCCTGAAGGATATAGACCTAGTAGTGATACATGGATTCAGGGACTGAATAACGACTACGGAAATGCAGTTTTGATTATTTATAAGGATGGAAGATTAGCAGTGAAATCGAATGTAGACAATAAATGGTTAAATTTAGACAATGTTTCATTTCGTATTTAATTTAAGTTCGAAAAATGTTATAATAAATGATAGAAAGGAGGTAATTGATATGTTGAACCTTACAAAATCACGTCAAATTGTGGCAGAGTTTACAGTCGGACAGGGAACTGAAAAGAAACTTGTCAAAACTACTATCATCAACATTGACGCAAACGCAGTATCTTCAGTTTCGGAGAATCTTCATGACCCAGACTTGTATGCTGCAAACCGTCGGGAACTTCGAGCAGATGAGCAAAAACTTCGTGAAACTCGTTACGCAATCGAAGATGCAATTTTAGAAGAACAGTCAAAGACTGAAGAAAGTAGATAAGGAGTTAGGACATGCCTAGTTGGTTAAAAGATACGGCCGTCCTGACGACAGTTATCACAGCGTGCAGCGGAATGCTTACTGTTTTACTAAACAAGTTATTCGAGTGGAGAACTAATAAAGCCAAAGGCGTTTTGGAAGAAATTTCAAGTACACTTGGAGCACTTGGAGAGCAAGTCGACGGTATCGACCGAAGGACAGTAGCAATAACTCACCAAAATGAAGTCATACAAGACGGAACTAGAAAGATTCAGCGTTACCGTCTTTATCATGACCTTAAGAGGGAGGTTATGCGAGGTTATACAACTTTAGACCATTTTAGAGAAATATCTATTTTGTTCGAAAGTTATAAGAACCTCGGAGGGAATGGTGAAGTTGAAGCCTTGTTTGATAAATACAAGGAATTACCAATTAAAGATGAAGATAGCAAAGGAGAATAGCTATGCAGCAAATTAACGAAATCATTGTCAATGCGTCAATTAGTGTTCTTGTTATCTTGGCTGGAATTGCAGTCAGGGCAACTAAAGAATATCTAGTGAAAAAGGGCGGAGAACAGACCGTTAAAATTGTTGAAGTTCTAGCTCGAAATGCAGTTAATGCAGTCGAGCAAGTATCGACTCAAACTGGATATAAAGGTCAAGAAAAATTGGAACAGGCTCGAAATAAAATTCGTAACGAGCTCGATAAGTACAATATTCACATGACTGATAAGGACTTGAATACATTCGTAGAGTCTGCCGTTAAGCAGATGAACGATGAATGGTCTAAGGAATAGACTAAGAGGACCTTCCAGGTTCTCTTTCTTTCTTATTGGAAAGGATGTTAGAATTTGAAAAAAGTCATAAAAAGGGACATGGACATTGGCAGTAGTGTTCGAGATAGCCCTGACAGGATAAGAGAAGAGTTTTACTCGCATGATAGGAATAACGCATTTATTGAATTAACATTAAAAAGCGTCGAAGCTAGTAAAGTGACAGTCTTATTTCATTTCAATACCACAAATCGATTTTTAGAAGTCGATGGAACTGTCGAACATAATATCGCGACTATTCAATTCGATACCTCGATGATTACAGCTGATGAGACTGTGATAGGTTTCGTCTACGCTGAAAAAGACCTGCAATCTGCGGACCTTTTTAGATTTCAGTTCGGTGTTCGAGTGTCTGCAATCGACAAGCTCGACGGAGCTCCGGTTATCGAAAAGGAAACGAAGCGCATTGTAGCAGTCGCGAATATTGTAACAAAAGCTGAACTAGATGAAGCACTGAAGCAGATTAAGGTTGAAGGTGCAGTCTACGACGATTCGGAAGTTATTAGACGGCTAGCTTTATTAGAAGCCAAACCTGAACCTGACCTAAGTTATCTTGCTACCAAGGAAGAGCTTGAGAGCATTTCACTGACTCCTGGACCGAAAGGTGACACAGGTGAACGTGGCCCTCAGGGAGCTCCTGGAGAAACAGGTCCTCAAGGTCCTATTGGTCCACCAGGACCTAGGGGTGACGCTGGAGAGCGTGGTCCTCAAGGTGATGCCGGACCTAAAGGAGCTGACGGGCTCCAAGGTCTGCAAGGGCCTCCAGGTCCTCAAGGTCTACCCGGGGAACGTGGGCAAGATGGACAAAAAGGTGAACGTGGTGAACCTGGACCAATTGGACAGACTGGACCTATGGGACCTCCAGGGCCTCAAGGTGAACGAGGTCAAGACGGTCAACCTGGACCTAAAGGTGAAGATGGTCAAAGAGGGGAACCAGGACCTAAGGGTGAAAATGGACGTGACGGAGTAGGAATTCCTCAAAAGATATCTTTAGCTGGGAACATACTTACCCTATCTGACGGCGGTGGAAGCATAACACTACCGAGTCCGTCGTCTGCTACTGCAGCCCCTGCTAATGAATATGAACTTCGCGGAAATGGTTCACCGGAGGGTAAGGTCAACGCTCCTGTCGGAACTATCTATACCGACACGGCCGTTACAAATGAAGCTCTTAAATGGATTAAGAGAAAAGATGACGGTCCTCGTGGATGGGAGGTTATGGTCGGCGACACAGGTTGGCGCACCTTAACAATCGTATCTAAATTAGGAAACTCCTACTTAAAGGTACGCCGTGTCAATAATATAGTGATGTATCAATTTGGAGGACTGTCTTGGGGATGGTTCGGTATCCTTCGTCGTGGTGCGCCGGGATACGTCCCTCAACCGTCCGACCGAGACCGAAATGTATTTATTCTCGGTTTAGGACAAGTTCCTTCAGGATTTCGCTCGAAATTTAGTTTGATAGGCGAAATCTATAATGATAAAGGAAGAAGATATGGAACGTGGTATCTTGGAGGAGAAGGTGACGGAAATCAACTTAGATTTCAATTTGAGGACCCTGTCCCAGCTAACGCCGATATAGGTGATATCCGGGTTAGCGCAATTTGTTACCTAACGGATGACCCATGGCCTAATAATCTTCCTCCAAAAGGATGAAAGGAAATATAATAAATGGGAATTAACATTGAAAACGCTATTGCATGGATGCAGGCTCGAAAAGGTCGCGTCTCTTATAGCATGGACTTTCGAGATGGCCCTGATAGCTATGACTGCTCTTCATCTATGTACTATGCTCTTCGCTCAGCTGGAGCGTCAAGTGCTGGATGGGCTGTCAATACTGAGTACATGCACGCATGGCTTATTGAAAACGGATATGAACTGATTAGTGAAAATACTCAGTGGGATGCTAAACGAGGCGACATCTTCATCTGGGGCCGCAAAGGTGCTAGCGCAGGCGCTGGAGGTCATACCGGTATGTTTATTGACAGTGATAACATCATTCACTGCAACTACGCCTACGACGGAATTTCTATCAACGACCACGACGAGCGTTGGTACTATGCAGGTCAACCGTACTATTATATCTATCGCTTGACCAACGCAAATGCTCAACCAGCTGAGAAAAAACTCGGTTGGCAGAAAGATGCTACTGGTTTCTGGTACGCTCGAGCAAATGGAACTTATCCAAAAGACCAGTTCGAGTATATCGAAGAAAACAAGTCATGGTTCTACTTTGATGACCAAGGTTACATGTTAGCTGAGAAATGGTTGAAACATACTGATGGAAATTGGTATTGGTTCGACCGTGATGGCTACATGGCTACGTCATGGAAACGAATCAGTGACTCCTGGTACTACTTCAATCGCGACGGTTCAATGCAAACCGGTTGGATTAAGTATTACGATAATTGGTATTATTGTGATGCTACCAACGGCGACATGAAGTCTAATATGTTTGTACGCTACAATGACGGATGGTACCTACTATTGCCAGACGGACGCTTGGCGGATAAACCTGAGTTCACGGTAGAACCGGACGGACTCATTACTGCTAAAGTTTAATAATTGAAATATATAGAAAGGAAATTTTCTTAAATATATTGATTCTCTCGGTCCTGTAAGGCTCTAACCTTGCGGGACTTTGAGTATTATATTAGTCTATTTACTTATTCGAAAATTTCAATTATAATTAAATAGTCAACATGATTCATGATTGTTGATATGACCCTTTCCGCCCTACATAATTTGTGGGGCGTTTATTTTTTATAAAAATTTTTTACAAAATGCTTGACAACATTCATTCATTATCGTATAATACAATTATAAAATAAATAAAGCCGAAAGGCGAGGAGGACATTATGTCAAAAATTAAATTCGAAAACCTTAAAGAAGGCGATGTTGTGCTACGAGCTAAATCTTTAACCAAGTTTAAAATCGTTTCAATTTTAGCCGATGAAAAGAAAGCCAATCTAGAGTCCCTAGAAGACGGAGGCGAACTTCGCCTTTCAGCTTCAACTTTAGAGCGTTGGTACACAATGGCAGATGAAACTGAACCTGCTAAAGAGGAAGCTGTCAAACCTGCTAAAAAGGCTGCTCCTGCTGTTGCTCGACCTGCTCGAAAAGGTAGAGTCGTTCCTAAACCTAAAAAGGAAGTCCTTGAGGAAGAAATTCCTGAAGTTAAGGAACAGCCGGAAGAAGTTGGTTCAGTTAGTGAGAAAGCTACTGTTCGAAAACCTGCTCCTAAAAAAGAAAGCGTGATGGCAATTACTAAGGCTCTTGAAAGTCGAATTGTTGAAGCCTTTCCTGCGTCTACTCGAATCGTCACTCAGTCATACATCGCCTACCGCTCTAAGAAGAACTTCGTTACTATCGAAGAAACTCGAAAAGGACTTTCAATTGGAGTTCGCGCAAAAGGGTTGACAGAAGACCAAAAGAAACTTCTTGCATCTATTGCTCCTGCATCTTACGAATGGGCGATTGACGGAATTTTCAAACTCGTCAAGGAAGAAGATATTGACACCGCAATGGAATTGATTGAAGCTTCTCATCTTTCTTCGCTATGATTGAAATCGTTATAGCACGTTCGAAAGCTAGGCGAGGTCGAACCCTATTCATTGAAACATGGGCAAGCACTGATGAAGATGCAGTTAAAATGGCAGAAAAGATTTCCAGCTTGCCCAATGTAGTCGAGACGTCTTCTAATAACTTCGAACTACCTTATAAGTATTTCAATAATGTTATAGACGCTCTAGATGAATGGGAGCTTCACATCTTCGGCGAACTTGATAAAGATGTTCAAGACTACATTGACTCTCGAAACCGAATAGCTTCTTCAAGCAATGAGCAGTTTTCGTTCAAGACTACTCCATTCGCGCACCAGGTTGAATGTTTCGAATACGCACAAGAGCATCCATGTTTCCTTTTAGGCGATGAGCAAGGTTTAGGGAAAACTAAACAGGCAATTGATATTGCAGTTAGCAGGAAGGCAAGTTTCAAACATTGTCTAATCGTATGTTGCATATCAGGGCTCAAATGGAATTGGGCAAAAGAAGTAGGTATTCATTCAAATGAGTCGGCTCATATTTTAGGAAGTCGAGTCACTAAAGATGGAAAATTAGTGATTGACGGAGTTTCTAAACGGGCAGAAGACTTGCTTGGCGGCCACGACGAATTCTTCCTTATCACTAACATTGAAACTCTTCGCGATGCTGTGTTCATTAAATACTTAAATGAACTGACAAAAAGCGGAGAAATTGGAATGGTTATTATTGACGAGATTCACAAGTGTAAGAATCCTTCAAGTAAGCAAGGTGCTTCAATTCAAAAGCTCCAAAGTTATTACAAGATAGGCCTTACAGGAACCCCTTTAATGAATAACCCGATTGATGTATTCAATGTTATGAAATGGCTAGGAGCTGAACATCATACACTAACGCAATTTAAAGAGCGTTACTGTATAGTCGACAATTTCAACCAAATAACTGGATACAGAAATTTAGGTGAACTTCGCGAGCTGGTAAATGATTACATGCTACGAAGGACTAAGGAAGAAGTTTTAGACTTGCCTGAAAAGGTTCGAGTCACTGAATACGTCGATATGAACTCTAAGCAGGCTAAAATCTATAAAGAAGTTCTAACTAAACTTGTTGAAGAAATTGATAAAGTAAAGCTCATGCCTAACCCACTGGCCGAAACAATTCGACTTCGACAAGCGACTGGAAATCCTTCGATTTTAACTACTCAAGATGTCAAGTCTTGCAAGTTCGAAAGATGTATCGAAATTGTCGAAGAATGTATCCAGCAAGGAAAGTCCTGCGTGATATTTAGCAATTGGGAAAAGATTATTGAACCGCTTGCTAAAATTCTTTCGAAGTTAGTTAAATGCAACTTGGTAACAGGAGAAACCGCAGACAAGTTCAACGAAATTGAAGAATTTATGAATCACAAAAAGGCTTCTGTTATTTTAGGAACTATAGGTGCGCTAGGAACAGGATTCACTTTGACAAAGGCTGATACAGTTATTTTCTTAGACAGCCCGTGGACACGCGCAGAAAAGGACCAAGCAGAAGATAGGTGTCATAGAATTGGCGCAAAGAGTTCTGTCACTATCTACACGCTTGTCGCCAAAGGTACTGTTGACGAACGTATAGAAGACCTTATTGAAAGGAAAGGAGAACTAGCAGATTATATCGTAGACGGTAAGCCTATGAAATCTAAAATTGGCAACCTTTTCGATATCCTGCTTAAATAGAATGAAAACTATCTCCATATTAAGGAAAGACACTAAAAGGAAGCCGGACAGGAACGGAAGGAAAACTGCACTAGAGCTGGCTCAAGAGTTAGATATTTCGTCTAGCGAGCTTGCAAGTATTCTTCAAATTCCTGAAAGGACAGCAACTAGAATTTTAAAACTCGACAAACTGCTCACTAAAGAGCAATGCAAAATAATTGAAAGGTATTTAGATGAAATTCACAGAAGGTAAAAATTGGTATAAAGTTGGAGAGGTTTGTCAAATGTTGAACCGCTCCTTATCTACGATTAATGTTTGGTATGAAGCAAAAGACTTCGCCGAAGAAAATAACATTCACTTCCCGTTTGTTCTTCCTGAACCTAGAACAGACCTCGACCATCGTGGCTCTCGATTCTGGGATGACGAAGGCGTGAACAAACTCAAACGATTTAGGGACAACCTAATGCGCGGTGACTTGGCATTCTACACTCGAACTCTTGTAGGGAAAACTGAAAGGGAAGCAATTCAAGAAGATGCTAAAGCATTTAAACGTGAACACGGATTGGAGAATTAAATGAAATTTGAAGATGAAAAACAGTTTATCGCTGCAATTGAAGAAGCCGGTGAATTAAATGCTACCAAAGGCGACATGGAGAAACAAGTCAAAAGTCTTCGCGATGCTCTAAAAGAGTACATGAAAGAAAATGACATTGAATCTGCTCAAGGTAAGCATTTTTCTGCTACCTTCTACACGACAGAGCGCTCAACTATGGACGAAGAACGCTTGAAAGAAATTATCGAAAAATTAGTTGACGAAGCTGAGACGGAAGAAATGTGTGAAAAACTTTCAGGGCTTATCGAATACAAGCCTGTCATCAATACGAAACTTCTCGAGGATATGATTTACCACGGAGAAATTGACCAAGAAACAATTCTTCCTGCAGTTGTCGTGTCTGTTACAGAAGGCATTCGTTTTGGAAAGGCTAAAATTTAGCGATATTTTTGGTTCTGCGACGTTTTTAAGGTTAGCAGAATCCAATCACACCACCTACGCAGGCAACCGCTGTCTGCGTTAATTTTAGAAGGTTAATATTATACCATAAGGAGGAAATAAGTGGCAAGGCAAAGAATAGGCAATTCAGGAAAGCCTAAAAATGAAATTAAACTGTCATTCAAAGACAAGCCTAAAACTCGTTCTACCTTATTCCAGAAGGACGTGGCAACAGGTCTTTCAAAAGTCGAGCAAGATTATTTTCAAATAGTTGAAGCACTTAACGGAAAACAATTCGAACCTAATATGAAGCAGGTATCATCTTTCTTTATAGTTCAGTACGAATTTATTTTTGGAATTAAATGCATCGATTATAACTGGTTCAACTTTTCGAACACGATGAAAAATGTTCGAACTTATTTAAACATCGAGTCGAACCTTGAACTTTGTCGATTTTTAGCAGAAAGTTTTGTTAAATATGAAAATGTTCGAAAAAGATTGAACCTAAGCGAAAGGTTCATAACGGTCTCGACTTTCAAAAGAGCCTGGATTTTGGACGAACTCGAAGGAAAAACGGGTTCAAAATTCGAAGGATTTTATTAGTTTAGTAGACTATTTTTAGATTTTTTAAAATGTGGTTTACAAAATGACCTCAATAGGCGTATAATTTATCAATCTTGATTCTTTCGGGCCGGTATATATACACCAATAATCGAGAAATAATAAATTATAGTATCGAAAATATAAAAAGGAGAAAAGTTGGAAAATTTAGCTGATAGAATATGGAAGAAAAAGTTAAATGACCTTTTCGAGAGAAGTGGACTACCTCAAAAGTATTTCGAACCTCAAGTATTAGTCGAACGAAAAGCCGACAAGGAATGTTGGGAATGGCTAGAAGATGTTCGAGCAAATATAGTCGAAGAAGTTCGAAACGGTCTTAGCATTGTTATTGCTTCGAATACTGTCGGGAATGGAAAAACTAGCTGGGCGGTTCGACTTTTGCAACGCTATTTAGCTGAAACTGCACTTGACGGAAGAATTGTTGAAAAAGGAATGTTTGTAGTGTCAGCTCAACTATTGACTGAGTTCGGCGACTATAATTATTTTCAAACCATGCAAGAATTTCTCGAACGTTTCGAGCGCCTTAAGACTTGTGAGCTATTAGTCATAGACGAAATAGGTGGAGGTTCCTTAACCAAGGCCTCTTATCCTTATCTTTATGACCTTGTCAATTATAGGGTTGATAATAACTTGTCAACTATTTATACGACTAATTATACTGATGATGAAATTATTGACCTTTTAGGCCAAAGGCTTTATAGTCGTATATATGATACTTCAGTGGTTCTAGATTTTCAGGCAAGCAATGTAAGAGGATTGGAGGTAGATGAAATTGAATCATAGATATAGTAACATCACAACTATTTTTCTTTGGCAAATTGTCTTTCTTTGTATTTGCTGCGCGGTGTCCTATTGTGCAGGAGTGCATAACGAACGAGAGTCTCAAGATAAAGTGATTCAAAGTTATAAGCAGAAAGAAAAGTCAGCCGTTTACTTGACCGTCGATAGTTCAGGAGCTTGGCTAGGAAGTGCTCCAGGGGCCAAGGAAAGTCCTCTCTACAATGAAAAAGGACAGCATGTAGGAAAATTGAAAGAGGTGAGAGAGTGATACAACTTCAAGTCTTAAATAAAGTTCTCGAAGAAAAGAGCTTGTCCATTTTAGAGAATAATGGAATTGACCAAGAATATTTCACAGACTATTTAGACGAATATAGATTTATTCAAGACCACTTTTCAAAGTATGGAAGAGTTCCTGATGACGAAACTATTCTCGACCATTTTCCAGGATTCGAATTCTTCGAAATTGGCGAAACTGATGAGTATCTTATTGACAAGCTAAAAGAGGAGCATCTTTATAATTCACTGGTGCCAATTTTAACTGAAGCGGCTGAGGACATCCAGGTAGATAGTAACATTGCGATTGCAAATATAATTCCAAAACTCGAGGAACTTTTCAATCGCTCTAAATTTGTAGGCGGAATGGACATTGCAAGAAATGCTAAACTCCGCCTAGATTGGGCAAACAATATTAGAAACCACGAAGGTGAAAGACTTGGAATATCTACAGGGTTTGAACTACTGGACGACGTGCTTGGAGGATTACTTCCTGGTGAGGATTTGATTGTCATAATGGCTCGACCTGGACAAGGTAAGTCGTGGACTATTGACAAGATGCTTGCAACTGCTTGGAAGAACAGGCATGATGTCCTTCTATATAGTGGAGAAATGAGTGAAATGCAAGTTGGTGCTCGTATAGATACTATTCTTTCTAATGTTAGCATCAACTCAATCACTAAAGGGATTTGGAATGACCATCAGTTTGAAAAATATGAGGACCATATTCAAGCAATGACTGAGGCTGAAAATTCCCTTGTGGTAGTCACGCCCTTTATGATTGGCGGGAAAAACCTCACTCCTGCAATTTTAGATAGCATGATATCTAAATATAAACCATCTGTGGTAGGAATTGACCAGCTTTCACTCATGAGCGAGTCTTATCCAAGCAGAGAGCAGAAGCGAATCCAGTACGCCAACATCACCATGGACCTATATAAGATTTCTGCTAAATACGGAATCCCCATTGTACTCAACGTCCAAGCAGGTCGTTCGGCTAAAACTGACGGCGCTGAAAATATGGAACTTGAACATATAGCAGAAAGTGATGGAGTAGGTCAAAATGCTAGCAGAGTTATCGCTATGAAGCGTGACGAAAAGTCCGGCATACTTGAACTATCTGTCGTTAAAAACCGATATGGTGAAGACAGAAAAATCATCGAATATATGTGGGACGTTGAAACTGGAACCTATACTCTTATAGGATTCAAAGAGGAAGGCGAAGAAGGAACTGAAAAAGGCGAAATCTCTCCATTGAAAGCAAAAGCCTCTAGGTCGACTGCTCGTCTTCGAAGTAAGGTTACAAGGGAAGGAGTTGAAGCATTTTGATGAAAGTAAATGGTCTTCAAATTGAAGCGACTCCTGAACAAATAATTGAAAAACTTTCGAGACAACTTGAAGACGAAGGAACATTCATTTTTAGACGAACTAAGTCGCTTGGAAGCAACTATCAATTCTCATGCCCGTTTCATGCAGGAGGGACTGAAAAGCATCCCTCTTGTGGTATGAGTAGGAATCCATCTTATTCCGGAAGTAAAGTGACAGAAGCCGGAACGGTTCACTGCTTCACTTGCGGCTATACTTCAGGACTAACTGAATTCATCTCGAATGTATTAGGACGCAAGGATGGAGGATTCTACGGAAACCAGTGGCTGAAAAGGAACTTTGGAACATCTAGCGAAGTAGTTAGGCAAGGCGTCAGCCCTGAAGCGTTTCGAAGAAACGGAAAGGTTGAAAAAGTCGAGCATAAAATCATTCCTGAAGAAGAACTGGATAAGTACCGGTTCATTCATCCTTATATGTATGAACGAAAATTGACGGACGAGCTCATCGAAATGTTCGATGTAGGTTATGACAAACTGCATGACTGCATCACTTTTCCAGTACGGAACCTCAAGGGCGAAACAGTATTCTTCAACCGTCGAAGTGTTCGTTCTAAGTTTCACCAGTATGGAGAAGATGACCCTAAAACGGAATTCCTTTATGGCCAATATGAGCTTACAGCATTTCGAGACTATTTTGAAAAACCTATTAGTCAAGTATTCGTGACTGAGTCTGTCATCAACTGCTTAACACTTTGGTCAATGAAGATTCCAGCAGTCGCTCTTATGGGAGTAGGTGGAGGAAATCAAATCAACTTATTGAAACGACTTCCTTATAGAAATATCGTTCTAGCGCTCGACCCTGATAACGCTGGACAGACAGCGCAGGAAAAACTCTACAGGCAGTTAAAACGAAGCAAGGTTGTTCGGTTTTTAAACTACCCTAAAGAGTTCTATGATAATAAGTGGGACATAAACGACCATCCGGAATTATTAAATTTTAATGATTTAGTCTTGTAGAAATTCATTTATTATCGTATAATAAAGTCATAAAATTTTAAAAAGAGGTCATATCAATATGAAAGAAGCGAATAGACTAGTTTCTAGCTATGTAGGATTCGAATGCTGGACTGACGACGAATGTGTTGAGAACTATGTTCTTGACCCCGATGTGTCAATTGCGTCTGCTTATCATCGTTATTTTGGGATGCTTTATTCTTATGCAAAAAGGTTTAAATGCTTATCTCGACATGACATTGAAAGCATTGCATTCGAGACTATTTCAAAATGTTTGGCAACGTTCAAATCAAACCAAGGGGCCAAGTTTTCAACTTACCTTACAAGACTCTTCAAGAATAGAATAGTCTTAGAATATAGGTATCTAAATGCACCTTCCATGAATCGAAATTGGTATGTAGAAGTGACGTTCGATAGCGTTTCGACAAATGAAGAAGGCGACGATTTTAGTATTCTATCGACAGTTGGCTATTGTGAAGACTACGGAAAAATTGAAATTGAAGCAAGTCTTGACTTCATGACGCTTTCTAATACAGAGTATGCTTATATTTCATCAGTTATTCAAAACGGTCCTTCAGTAAGCGACGCAGAAATTGCGCGTGAAATTGGAGTAAGCAGGTCTGCTATTAGTCAGTCTAAGAAGTCACTAAAAAATAAATTAAAAGATTTTATATAATCGGTTTACAAATCACGTCAATTTCGTGTATATTATATATGAAAGAACAAACCTTGAAACCTTAAAATCTTCAAAATCTTTCAATCATTAAAAAACTTTAAAAGGAGAATCGATATGGGAAAAGTATCAATTCAAAAATCAGGAACATTTAGCTCAGGGTCTAATAACGAGTTTTTCACACTCGCTGACCACGGTGACAGCGCAATTGTCACTCTATTGTATGATGACCCGGACGGCGAGGATATGGATTATTTTGTAGTCCATGAAGCAGAAGTTGATGGTCGTCGACGCTATATCAATTGCAACGCTATTGGCGAAGACGGGGAAACAGTCAATCCCGATAATTGCCCACTATGCCAAAACGGATTTCCTCGTATTGAAAAACTATTTCTTCAACTTTACAACCACGACAGCGGAAAGGTTGAGACATGGGACCGAGGCCGTTCTTATGTTCAAAAGATTGTTACATTCATCAATAAATATGGAAGCCTTGTGACTCAGCCTTTTGAAATTATTCGTTCAGGAGCTAAAGGTGACCAACGAACTACCTACGAATTCCTTCCAGAGCGTCCGGAAGACAGTGCTACTCTTGAAGATTTTCCAGAAAAGAGCGAACTGCTTGGAACTCTAATTTTAGACCTCGACGAAGACCAAATGTTCGACGTGGTTGATGGCAAGTTCACTCTTCAAGAAGAGCGTTCTTCCAGTCGTTCAAATTCACGTAGAGGAGCATCTCCTGCGCCTAGACGAGGTTCCGGTCGAGAATCTTCACAAGGTCGAACAGCTGAAAGAACTCCTTCAGTTAGTCGAAGAACTCCTCCAACACGAGGTCGAGGATTCTAACATGAGGGCGCGAGCCCTCTTTATTATTGATTAAGAAAGGGAAAATAATGGCACAAAAAGGACTCTTCGGTGCAAAGCCACGTTCTAGCAAGAAGAACGATGCTCAGTTACTTGCTCAACGCAAAAACAGGAAGCCTGCAGTTGAGGTTACTTACATTTCAGGAAACGCTCTAAAGGATGCGGTTGCTAGAGCTCGAACTCTTTCAAACAGGATTCTTGGACACGTCCTCGATAGACTTGAGTTAGTCACTGAGGAAGCAAAACTCGAGAAGTATGTAGACAAAATGATTGAAGACGGAATAGGTTCTATTGACGTGGAAACTGATGGACTCGATACTATTCACGAGGAGCTGGCAGGAGTCTGCTTGTACTCACCTAGTCAAAAAGGAATCTATGCTCCTGTCAATCATGTTAGCAATATGACGAAGATGCGAATTAAGAATCAAATTTCTCCTGAGTTTATGAAGAAAATGCTTCAACGGATTGTAGATTCAGGAATTCCTATTATCTACCACAATTCGAAATTTGACATGAAATCGATTTATTGGCGACTCGGCGTCAAAATGAATGAGCCAGCGTGGGATACATATTTAGCCGCAATGCTTTTAAATGAAAATGAGTCTCATAGCTTGAAAAGTCTTCATTCTAAATATGTTAGGAATGAAGAAAACGCAGAGGTTGCAAAATTTAATGACCTGTTCAAAGGAATTCCTTTTAGTTTAATTCCTCCTGATGTCGCCTATATGTATGCGGCCTATGACCCTTTGCAAACTTTCGAACTCTATGAGTTTCAAGAACAATACTTGACTCCTGGAACTGAACAATGTGAAGAATATAACCTGGAAAAAGTTTCATGGGTTCTTCATAATATTGAGATGCCTCTAATTAAAGTTCTTTTCGACATGGAAGTCTACGGTGTCGATTTAGACCAGGCCAAGCTAGAAGAAATTAGAGAAAAGTTTACTGCTAGCATGAACGAAGCCGAGCAGGAGTTTCAACAGCTTGTCAGCGAATGGCAGCCGGAAATCGAAGAACTTCGACAAACTAATTTCCAGAGCTATCAAAAACTCGAAATGGACGCAAGAGGTCGAGTGACGGTAAGCATTTCTAGTCCTACTCAATTAGCCATCCTGTTTTATGATATCATGGGATTGAAGAGTCCGGAAAAGGATAAGCCTAGAGGGACGGGCGAAAGTATTGTCGAGCATTTTGATAACGATATCTCAAAAGCACTTTTGAAATATAGAAAATATGCAAAATTAGTTTCGACCTATACAACACTTGACCAACACCTTGCAAAACCTGACAATCGAATTCACACTACATTCAAACAGTACGGAGCTAAGACTGGACGTATGTCAAGTGAAGGTCCTAACTTACAGAATATTCCATCACGTGGTGAAGGAGCCGTAGTTCGACAAATCTTCTCAGCCAGTCCTGGCTACTACATTATTGGTAGTGACTACTCTCAACAAGAGCCTCGTTCATTGGCGGAATTAAGTGGCGACGAAAGTATGCGACACGCTTACGAACAAAACCTGGACCTATATTCAGTTATCGGTTCGAAACTTTATGGTGTTCCCTATGAAGAGTGTTTAGAGTTCTACCCAGACGGAACGACTAACAAGGAAGGGAAACTTCGAAGAAATTCTGTCAAGTCCGTTCTTTTAGGTCTTATGTACGGCCGCGGGGCTAACTCAATCGCTGAGCAAATGAATGTATCTATCAAAGAAGCGAATAAGGTTATTGAAGATTTCTTTAGCGAGTTCCCTAAAGTGGCAGACTATATCATTTTCGTTCAACAGCAGGCGCAGGACTTGGGATACGTTCAAACAGCTACCGGTCGAAGAAGAAGGCTTCCTGATATGAGTCTTCCTGAATATGAGTTCGAGTATATTGACGCTAGCAAGAATGAAGATTTCGACCCATTTAACTTCGACGCAGACCAACAGATGGATGATACCGTTCCTGAACATATTATCGAAAAATATTGGGCCCAGCTGGATAGAGCCTGGGGATTTAAGAAGAAGCAAGAAATTAAAGACCAGGCAAAAGCCGAAGGAATTCTTATTAAAGATAACGGAGGCAAGATAGCTGATGCTCAGCGTCAATGTTTGAATTCAGTTATTCAAGGAACGGCAGCCGACATGACTAAGTACGCAATGATTAGGGTACACAATGACGCTGAATTGAAAGAATTAGGCTTCCATCTAATGATTCCAGTTCACGATGAGTTATTAGGTGAAGTTCCTATCAAGAACGCAAAACGGGGAGCAGAAAGGCTGACGGAAGTTATGATTGAAGCAGCCAAGGACATTATTAGTCTTCCAATGAAATGTGACCCTAGTATAGTAGAAAGATGGTATGGTGAAGAAATTGAAATCTAAAATCTATTCAATTGCATATATAATTCTAGTAGTTATTGCAAACCTTGTGACAATCTACTTTGAACCTTTAAATGTGAAAGGAATCTTAATTCCTCCAAGCAGTTGGTTTATGGGATTCACTTTCCTGCTTATAAATCTAATAAGCAAGTACGAGAAGCCAAAATTTGCCGGTTCTTTGATATGGGTAGGGTTATTCCTTACCTCGTTGATTTGCTTTATGCAAAACCTACCACAATCGCTTGTCGTGGCTTCAGGAGTTGCATTTTGGATAAGTCAAAAAGCAAGTGTCTTTATATTCGACAAGCTCTCGAATAAATTAGACTCGAAGATTGCAAATGCCTTGTCTAGCAATATCGGTTCTATTATAGACGCAACCATATGGATTTCATTAGGACTGAGTCCTCTTGGAATTGGGACAGTTGCTTATATAGACATTCCGTCAGCTGTTTTAGGCCAAGTTCTAGTTCAGTTTATCTTGCAGTCAATTGCTTCGAGATATTTGAAAAAGTAGTCAGGAAAATTCCTGATTATTTTTTTTACAAAAACGCTTGACTTTATTCATTCATTATTATATAATAAAAATATGAAGCAGATATTGGGTTAATTATTGCTTAACAAAATGCACCGAATTTGTGTATAATATAAGTGAAGCAGTTTTGTAAACCTGACATCCTGCTAAATAAAAATAAAGGAGGCTCGAGCATGAGTCAAAACACTACACGCACAGACGCTGAACTTACAGGCGTCACACTATTAGGAAACCAAGACACTAAATACGATTATGATTATAATCCTGACGTTCTTGAAACTTTCCCTAACAAGCATCCTGAAAATAATTACCTAGTAACATTCGACGGATATGAATTCACTTCCCTTTGCCCTAAAACAGGACAGCCTGACTTCGCGAATGTTTTCATTAGTTACATTCCAAACGAAAAGATGGTTGAATCCAAATCATTGAAATTGTACTTATTCAGTTTCCGTAACCACGGTGACTTCCACGAAGATTGCATGAACATTATTTTGAATGACTTGTATGAATTGATGGAACCTAAGTACATTGAAGTCATGGGCCTATTCACTCCTCGTGGTGGAATTTCAATTTACCCATTCGTCAACAAAGTGAATCCTCAATTTGCAACTCCTGAACTTGAACAGCTTCAACTTCAACGCAAATTGAACTTCCTTGGAAATGTTCAAGGTCTTGGACGAGCTATTCGATAGGAGGCTGGAATGAAATCAGTAGTTTTATTGTCAGGAGGAGTCGACTCAGCCACTTGTTTAGCAATTGAAGTTGACAAGTGGGGCTCTAAAAATGTTCATGCTATAGCATTCAATTATGGACAAAAGCATGAAGCAGAACTTGAAAATGCTGCTAATGTTGCAATGTTCTACGGAGTTAAGTTCACCATTCTCGAAATTGACTCGAAAATCTACTCAAGCTCTAGCTCTTCTTTATTACAAGGAAAAGGAGAAATTTCACATGGAAAATCTTACGCTGAAATCCTAGCAGAGAAAGAAGTAGTTGATACTTATGTTCCATTTAGAAATGGACTAATGCTTTCACAGGCTGCGGCTTATGCTTATTCGGTAGGAGCTTCTTACGTCGTATATGGTGCTCACGCAGACGATGCGGCGGGCGGTGCTTATCCGGATTGCACTCCTGAGTTCTATAATTCAATGTCAAATGCAATGGAATATGGAACTGGAGGCAAGGTAACCCTTGTCGCTCCTCTACTTACTCTAACCAAGGCGCAAGTCGTTAAATGGGGAATTGATTTAGATGTTCCTTATTTCTTGACTCGTTCATGTTATGAAAGTGACGCTGAAAGTTGTGGAACTTGCGCAACTTGTATCGACCGCAAAAAGGCATTCGAAGAAAACGGAATGACTGACCCTATTCATTACAAGGAGAATTGATATGAGAGTTTCTAAAACCTTAACATTCGACGCAGCTCATCAACTAGTTGGCCATTTTGGAAAATGTGCCAACTTGCATGGGCATACTTACAAGGTCGAAATTTCATTAGCAGGCGGAACTTATGACCATGGTTCGAGTCAAGGGATGGTAGTTGACTTTTATCACGTCAAGAAAATCGCAGGTACATTCATTGATAGACTTGACCACGCTGTTCTTCTTCAAGGGAATGAACCAATCGCCTTAGCAAATGCAGTTGACACCAAGCGAGTTCTATTTGGATTTAGAACTACGGCTGAAAATATGTCAAGATTCCTTACCTGGACACTTACGGAGCTCATGTGGCAGCATTCTCGTATCGACTCTATCAAACTATGGGAAACTCCTACAGGTTGCGCAGAATGTACTTACTACGAGATTTTCACAGAAGACGAGATTGAAATGTTCAAGAACGTAACCTTTATCGACAAAGACGAAAAGATTACTGTCCGTGAAATTTTACAGGAGCATGCTAATGGTTAATCAGTACAACCAGCCTGAAAGAGGCAAGATTCGAATCAATGTTCGCGACCCTGAAAAGATGCCTATTATGGAAGTCTTTGGTCCTACAATTCAAGGCGAAGGAATGGTCATTGGACAAAAGACCATTTTCATTAGAACTGGGGGATGCGACTATCATTGCAACTGGTGTGATTCAGCTTTTACCTGGAACGGAACAACCGAGCCCGAATATATCACAGGCGAAGAAGCTGCTAGTCGAATCTTGAAACTAGCTTTTAATGATAAAGGTGAGCAGATTTGTAACCACGTGACATTGACTGGAGGGAATCCTGCCTTAATCAACGAGCCTATGGCTAAGATGATTTCGATTCTAAAGGAGCATGGATTCAAGTTCGGTCTCGAAACTCAAGGAACTCGATTCCAAGAATGGTTCAAAGAAGTAAGCGATATCACTATTAGTCCTAAACCGCCTTCAAGTGGAATGAGGACTAATATGAAAATTCTTGAAGCGATTGTAGATAGAATGAATGATGAAAACCTTGACTGGTCATTTAAAATCGTTATCTTTGACGAAAATGACCTAGCTTATGCGCGTGATATGTTTAAAACTTTCGAAGGCAAGTTACGTCCAGTGAACTACCTTTCTGTAGGAAATGCAAACGCCTACGAGAAAGGAAAAATTAGTGACAGGCTTCTTGAAAAGTTGGGATGGCTTTGGGATAAAGTGTATGAAGACCCAGCTTTCAACAATGTTCGACCTTTACCGCAACTTCATACACTTGTTTATGACAATAAAAGAGGAGTATAAAATGAAAATTGAGCATCTAGATAAAATCGGTAACGTATTAGGGAGAGAGAACGGATGGGCTTCCCTTAAGCCGGATGAAATTGTAACCTTGGACAATACTGAGGCATCCGTTCAAAGACTGTTTGGTCTATTAGGCGAGGACGCAGAACGTGACGGGTTGCAAGATACTCCATTCCGTTTTGTAAAAGCACTAGCAGAGCATACCGTAGGGTATCGAGAAGACCCTAAACTTCATCTCGAAAAAACATTCGACGTCGACCATGAAGACCTTGTTCTTGTAAAAGACATTCCATTCAATTCACTTTGTGAGCATCATTTAGCTCCATTCGTAGGGAAGGTGCATATTGCATACATTCCTAAGGATAAGATTACAGGTCTTTCAAAATTCGGTCGAGTGGTTGAAGGATATGCTAAACGACTTCAAGTACAAGAGCGCTTGACTCAACAAATCGCTGACGCTATTCAGGAAGTTCTAAATCCTCAAGCTGTTGCAGTTATTGTAGAGGCTGAGCATACTTGCATGAGCGGACGCGGTATTAAGAAGCACGGAGCAACGACAGTGACTTCAACTATGCGAGGACTTTTCCAAGATGACGCATCTGCTCGAGCAGAATTGCTTCAGTTGATTAAAAAGTAGGAGGCTGAAGATGAATAAAAGTGCAACCTTTTGGCTTGTTCGAACAGCTCTTATTGCGGCTCTATATGTGACAATGACCGTTGCATTTTCTGCTATTAGTTATGGACCTATTCAATTTAGAGTCAGTGAAGCCTTGATTCTTCTACCTTTATGGAACCATAGATGGACTCCTGGGATTGTACTAGGGACAATTATTGCAAACTTCTTTTCACCTCTTGGACTGATTGACGTTTTATTCGGTTCACTTGCTACCTTCCTTGGAGTAGTGGCAATGGTGGAAGTTGCTAAAATAGCGAGTCCTCTATACTCACTTATCTGTCCAGTTCTTGCTAATGCTTACCTTATCGCGCTGGAACTTCGAATCGTGTACTCCTTACCTTTTTGGGAGTCTGTCATCTATGTAGGAATTAGTGAAGCAATTATCGTTCTACTTTCTTACTTCCTTATTTCTACACTAGCGAAGAACAGCCATTTTAGAACACTGATAGGAGCGAAAAATGGGATTTAATCTATACTTCGCAGGCGGTCACGCTAGTAGCACTGACGACTATTTGAAGGAAAGAGGAGCCAATCGCCTATTCAATCAACTGTACGAAAGAAACGGGATTGGCAAAAGGTGGATTGAGCATAAGAAAAACAATCCAAACACCACTTCAAAACTATTCGTCGACTCTAGTGCATATTCCGCTCATACCAAAGGAGCTGAAGTTGACATTGACGCCTATATCGAATACGTGAATGATAACGTGGGAATGTTCGACTGCATCGCTGAACTCGATAAGATTCCTGGTGTATTTAGACAGCCTAAGACACGTGAACAGCTTTTAGAGGCGCCGCAAATTTCTTGGGATAACTATCTATACATGCGCGAGCGAATGGTTGAGAAAGACAAGCTCTTACCTATTTTCCATATGGGAGAAGACTTTAAATGGCTCAACTTGATGCTTGAAACTACATTCGAAGGCGGGAAGCATATTCCTTACATTGGAATTTCACCAGCCAATGACTCGACTACGAAGCATAAAGACAAATGGATGGAAAGAGTATTCGAAGTTATTCGAAACAGTTCTAATCCAGACGTTAAGACTCACGCATTCGGGATGACAGTTACTAGCCAATTGGAGCGCCACCCATTCTACAGCGCCGACTCGACTTCTGTACTGTTGACAGGGGCTATGGGTAACATCATGACTTCAAAAGGACTAGTTGACTTGTCACAGAAGAACGGAGGAATTGATGCTGTCCGTAGGTTGCCAAAACCCGTTCAAGTTGAAATCGAATCTATTATCGAAGAAACTGGAGCGCATTTTAGCCTAGAGCAATTAGTTGAGGACTATAAACTTCGAGCATTGTTCAATGTTCAATACATGCTGGATTGGGCAGAGAACTATGAATTCAAGGGAATTAAAAATCGTCAACGTCGACTATTTTAGATAAGAGCTTTTCGCTCTTATTTTTTTTTTGTAAAAAAGTTCAACTTTTTACACAAAAATGCTTGACTTTATTCAATCATTATCGT
>ERZ772956.224-NODE-224-length-46818-cov-5.979984_pt1 | contig 46818 bp, 42 predicted proteins | sample MGYA00580683_ERZ772956 | MGnify/ENA primary metagenome ERZ772956 (study PRJEB29015, sample SAMEA2738077) | human oral metagenome | biome: human oral; feature: human-associated habitat; material: saliva | place: China | collected 2212 ... | reverse complement strand
TGATATTCCAGAAGACGAGCAACCACTTGGGGGTGTATATGATGAAGACAAAGAACAAGAAGAAATTGATTCATTAAAAAGCAATTTGAATGATGCAAAAGATCAAGCACTTGATTGGAAAGATGACTTAGAAGATTTAATAGATAGAATAAAAGATAATGAAGATAACGACTCATCTTCAAAAGATTCCTCAGAACAAGGTAAAAATCAGCAAGAATCAGAAGATGAATCTTCAAGTAGCAAATCAAAAAATAATCAATCAGAGTCAGAAGATGAATCTTCGAGTAGCAAGTCAGAAAATAATCAATCAGAACCAGAATCAAGAACAAAGAATAACGAAGCAAATAAAACAGGCAATGGTAAAGAATCTGGAAAGACTTCAACACCAGCAAATTCAGCAAACCAAAGTGCCGGAAATAGTCCAGGAGGACTTCCAAAAGGAAATGGATTAACTGGCGGAGCTGGAGGCACAGGAGTTGGAGGCGGAACTGGAAGCTTAGGAGCAGGTGGTGCAGGAGCAGGCGGTGCAGGAGCAGGCGGTGCAGGAGCTGCCGGAGCTGGAAGTGCAGGAGCCGGAACGGCTGGAGCAACAGCTGCTGCGGCAGGAGAAACAACTGCCGCAAGTGGAGCAAGCACTGTAGTAGCTGCAGCAGCACCAGCATTACCAATTATATTAATAGTAATATTAGTAGTAATATTAGTGATTGGAATAATTGGGTTCTTTACAGTTATGCCCGGAATGATATTAGGAAAATTGAAGAAGTTTGGATTTAGAATATTAGAAGGATTAAAAGGTGCTACAACAGGAAATAGCAAAATAGTAACACAAGAAGAATTAAAAGGCGTTGCACAATATATTCAAAACTTAGGTTATGATATTCAGAGTTACGGATTTGCAGATGTTAAATACAAAAAGCCTACAAAAAAAGACTTAGAAGACAACAAAGTAAGTACAAATAAAGAAATAAGCAAAATAGTACCAGTAAACAGGGACGTAGCAAATGATTATTTATCAGCGTATATTACAGCAGATGCACAAACATACGTTGCTGCAGATACATTTTTATTTGCAAAAGTAATAAATGCATGGGATAACATAAGAGCATTAATAAATAATGATGAATTAAAGAGTATTGACCAATCATCTTCAGGGTTGATAAATATTTTAAATCATAAAATACCATTCATTAATTCTAAAGATACTGTAGATAATGCAGAAGATTATGCAGTTGTAAACACTGAAAAAAGAAAATTATATATAAATACAAAAGTATTTACGATAAATATACCTATTCTTTCTGAATTAAGTACTGCAGTATTAGGCAAGAACAAGGCAAAAGTACAAATAAGAAGAGGTAGTTCATATTCATTTGATTTAGAATCTTGGACAGCAATGTATGGAAGACCACTTGAATTATTTATAGCATTGCACACATCAACAATGATGCCGGATTTATCACAAAAAATTGCAACTGGTTCAGATTTCAATACAAAAGTAAATATAGAATTATTAAAAAGCAAAATGACATATGACATTGAGATTAATAGTAAAGACGGTAAAACAGTTAAATTTTCACATGATACTGATAAATATAGCGAAAGTGATGAACCAATATTAAATGCAAGACAATTTGTAGAGAACTTTTTAACAACAGCAATCGAAGCAGAAGATTCAGGTTTATATAAAAACTTAATAGACCACGTAAAGAACATTGCAAGAGAATATCCGAGTATAGAATTTGAATTTTTCTATGAAATCTGGAAGTCTGGAGAAAGTTCAAAAGGTTGGTTTGATTTTGATGGAAAACTAAATTATAGAAAAGCAGCAGATAAAGTTTTAACAGGAGAAGCAACTTTTGAATTTGAGGACGAAGATGGAGAAGAGAAGAATACATTAGCAACAATGAAAAAAGACCATGGACCAATAACAATCGGAGGAGTAGAATTTTCAGGAAGTCAATATTTCGAATTAGCACAATTAATTGCAAAAGGAATGACTCCACAGGATATGTTATATCCAATTATAAAAGATGTAACAAATCACTGGTTCTATGGAACAATAGATTTTATGGGTACAAATGGCAAAGTATCACACGGAGCATATCGTAGAGCTAGAATTGTAGAAAAAAGAATCAAATACGCATCGGACGCGGCTAAGGATAGTGAAAACTCATCAGAAAGTCAATATGATGACATAATATTCGATGATATACAAGATATGATTGATAGAGGCATAACACAAGAAGATATTAACAAGTATGAAAACGGAAAAGTGAAAGATGCAATTGATGCATACAATTTTAAAAAAAGAAATATATATACTGATGATATTTATAATCCTGGAAATACTGGTGCGATAAGCCCTGATGAAAGTAATGCTTTAAATAACAAAATAGCCCATGAACATACACTAGAATATCTAAAAGATATGTATAAGAAACAAACTGAAGGAATTTCAACAACAGGAGAAGGCTCTACAAAAGCAGATGAAAAAACAGCATTACAAGCAGCATTTGATATATATTTAGACACAAAGATGAGGGCAATTGATGGTGATAGCGGAATCTTCTATCAAGCATCAGAACCAGAATTACTAGGACCTAGTGATCATATTAAAAAAGTTTTTAGTAAGTCATATTATCAATATGATGGAACAGCTGAAACTGCTAAAAAAATCGCGGCTGCTAGATCAATAGATAAAGGAAACGATAAATACTATTATGGTGGAGAAGAATATAGTATTGAACAAAAAGACATTGAAGAAAAAAGCGAAGCAGCAAAAGCAAGAAAAGCAGGAGATGTGGAAAATGAATATTATTCAAGTCCAATGGTAAAGAAAAAAGTAAATTTTGACAAAAATAAAAAGATAGCACTACAAGCTTTAGCAATGCTAGAATCAATGAAAACACATGCCAGCGATGAAGCTTATAAAAATATAAAAGAATTACTATATTCATTAGAATATTTTACAGAAGAAGAATTAACAACTAACACAAAACAAACCCTATTATGGATTGCCGATAATGGAGAAGTAACAGGTCATGAAAAATGGCAAACTGAAAATGTCAAAACAAATTCAAAAGCCGAAAGAGATGACAATACAAAATACAATCTTGTAGTTAAAAATTTAAAACAATCAAATATGAAAATTGTAGCTCCTGAAAATGCTACAGCAAGCTATACATCAGAAGATGGAGGAATATTGACACTATCATTTATTGAAATGTCACAAGATACATATGATATTTTAAATTATAAATACAATGGATTAAAAGATGTAAAAGACAAATCTTATACAGGAAGCTTCACAAAGATTAATAAAAATCTATTAACTGGATATACTATGAAGATTAAAGGAATAAAAGATCCAGGAAAAACAGAATTTAAACGTGGAGAAACCATTGTAGAAGTAGAAAATGGAATGACTGATTTCGGAAACGAAGATAATGGAAAAGTAGAAATATCATTAATAAATGAAGAAGGTTCACCACATGATAGTATAGAAGAATATATGAAATCAGATTATACAAAAACTGATGAAGATAACTTGAAAAAGCAAATGCAAATTGAAAAAGAATCATTAGAAAGAGCAGGTTATAAATATACCGGAAGTGCTTCAACACTCACATCAGAAGGTGGTTTAGGCTCGAGTTCAGGAGGAAACAGTGAAGGCATAGATTTCGGGGCAGGAAATTATACAGAATTCAATCTAACAAATGACCAAGAAAGAACTTTAAACGAAGAACAAAAAGCATTATTAATTTACACATATTTAACTGAAAGAGGCATCACACCGAATCAAGCAGCAGGGATGATTGGAAATATCATACAAGAAACTGGATTGAGCAATGATAAATATCATACTAATCTGATTTGGGGAGGCACAGGAGGAATATTTCAACATACAAAAACATTAAGAGATAATTTAGTAGCCTTTATACAACAAAGAGGAAGATCGTTTTCGCAAAGCTTATTAGAAGATCAATTAGATTATTTTTTTAAGTTATATAAAACTTCCGGACATAATTTTCAGCATAACGCTTCATCAAACATGCCTGCACTATCAGTTTCTGGAAGAGTTGCTACAGAAAAAAATGCAAAACAGTATTCGAAAGAAAAACAAAAGCAAATATTAGATTATTGGGAAAAAATACAAAGCATCAAGAGCTTTACAGAGCAAGAGGCTTTATATGGAACAGCACATGAAAAAGATGAAAAATCACAAACATTTACAAGAACAGAAGGTTTAGAAAAAAATCTACACGATGAATTTATGGGATATGAACAAGCTAATACAAGTTTTTTTGAAATGTTTGATAAAGCACCATCACCAGAAACTGCGGCAACAGCATTTTGTAGAGGATATGAGAGACCAGAATCAGGTGAGGTAGTTGTTGATGAAGGAACAGAAGGAAGCCCACCATTACCACAAGCTCTTACACAAAAAAGAAGATTTTGGGCTAGAAAATATTTCGATAAATTAACTAATCAAGCTGAAATAGATAGAATCAAAGCAAGCCTTCCAAAACAGCCAACAACACATGATTCAAGAGCATTTGTAGCTAGAACGGTACAAGGAGGAACAGTAGCAGGAGATTCTGGTTCAGGAACGAATACTGCTGAATTAGCAAATGGAACAGAAATCGGATTAGACTCAAATTGGAAATATGCTAATTTCTCAAAAATTAATTCAGGGAAAGCTAAATTTTATAAAAGCACAGTTGCTAATAAAAAAGGAAAAGTAATAACAGTAAACGCAGGACATGGAACACGTGGTGGTGAAGATAAAAATAAAAGAACACAAACACACCCTGATGGAACTGTAAAAATAGAAACTGGAAGTACTGAAAAGGGAAAGGCAACATCAACAGCAGTGGCGTCCGGAATGACATTTTTAGATGGAACTACAGAAGCTGCAATCAACTTAAAAGTAGCTTTAAAGTTAAGAGATAAGCTACTTGCTAAAGGATATGATGTGGTAATGATTCGTGAGACATCAGATGTACAATTAGATAATATAGCAAGAACTGTTATTGCAAATAATAATTCAGATGCACATATAGCAATACATTATAATTCTACTACAACAGGGGAAGGAGCTTTTTATATGAAAGTAACAGATAATGGAGATTATAAAAAAATGGATCCTGTATCGAGAATGTGGCAACAACATGATAGACTAGGCGAAAGTTTATTAAATGGACTTCAAGAAAAAGGAATAACAATTAGGTCTAAAAGAGGAGAATTATCAGATTTAACTCAAACATCATATTCTACAATACCTTCAGTTGATATAGAATTAGGAGATAAAGCAACTCCTCATGATGACGCTAAAAACGACCAAATGGCTGAAGGCCTTGCAGCAGGCGTTGATAAATTTTTCAATAAATAAGAGGTTTTATGAAAAAATCATATATAATAACAATTATTGCATTGTTGATATTAATAGTAATACAACAAATAGCATATAGAAATGATATAAAAGAAGAGGGTAGTTTACAAACACTTTATTTAAAAGAAATCTTTGCACAATATAAAGGAAAAGTAAAGCCAAAAGACGTGCAAAGAGCAATGACTAGACTATCATCAAATAATTACAAAATGTTTAAATATAATGAATATAATCCAGAAGAAGTAAAACAAATTTATGAAAGATACAAAAACAATGGATTTCAGGATGTACAATCAGTATTCAGCTATATGAAATCATTAAAATCAGTAGCCAATAAAAATAATTGTGAGATTTTATATATTGAAGTTGTACCAGGCACAATGCAAAAAACAGAAGAATATACGCAATTTCAATTAAAATTAACATTTCAATCACTTCAAAGTTTTAATGTATTATTAAAAATATCAAATAAAACCAATGCAGTAAAAATAAAATTATAATGGAGGGAGTAATATGAACAAGAATACAAAGAAAATAATCTTTATAATAGTTGTGTTTATATTACTCTCTATTAATATAAATATTTTGAGAATACACATGTTGAGGAAGAGTTTAAGAGAAACAAATAATAAAATAGAACAATATATAAAAGACAAAACAAAAACAACATTGGATGGTTCAAAAAATCAAAATAGTTATATAGACGGAATAGAAGAGTTTTATAAAGCAAATCAGGTAGAAGTAAACAAAGACGAATTGCAAAGAGTATTGTATAATTTTACAAATTCAACAATAAAAGATATGTTGACTAAATTAAAAGGCAAAAAAGTTGAAGAAATAAAAGAAATATACAAATCAGAAAAACAAGATGATATAAAAATATATTCTGATGAAATATACATCAAAATTTGGAATCAAATAAAACAATCTGAAATTAAAGAAATGAAAGAAATTATAGGATCAACACTAAGTTACAATAAAGCATTAAAACAAGCAAATTATATTGAAGTGCCTTATGAAATAATTTTAAATAAAAATAGAAGATTATATTTTTTGATACAGATACCAATAAAAAATAACGCATCAATATCAATAAATGATTATGATGTAGTAGTAGAAACATTAAAAAGAACCTATATAGGAGCAGCATTACCTAAAGGATTAGCAGAAAAGATAACAAATTTTACACAGTCAATTAAAACAATTGAAGAAACATTAAATAGAAAATCAGATAATAAAAAATTAGAATATTATGATAAAAACAAAGAATCAATGGCAAATATGGGAATAAATAATGTCGAAGATTTTCAAAAGATTCTAAAGCAAATTTATAGCATAAATTGGTCAAATAACGTAACAGTAACTAATGTAGCAATCGAGAAGCAAAGTGAAAACAAAAATACTAAAGATTATCAAGAATTAACATTATTTGTATCAACATCATCTAATAAAACTATGAAATTCACCCTAAAACTTTCAATGACAGAAGCTATACAACCAAATGTCATAATATCAACAAATTAATAGGAATAAATATGAAGAATAAAAAAATATTAATTATATTAATAGTATTAATAGCGATTGTAGCAATAATTATAGCAATCAATGCAATAAAAAAAGCAAAAAAATCTAATGAATTTAATCCATCAGATATTCCAACACTGACACCGCAGCAATCACTACAAACCAAAGAAGATCAGATAGATAAAACAATTTCAAAGAAAACTCTAAAATCAGAAGAACGTAGAAGAATGCAAATATACTTTGGGCAATATATGAGATTAATTGAAACAAAGCAATATGAAAAAGCATATTTAAAATTAAACGCAGATTTTAAACAGGCAAATTTTGGAGATGTTAATAAATTTATAGAATATTGTAAAAAAACATATCCAACATCAAGCAGCATTGAATATGATACAATAAATAGAAATGGTGACATGTATGTATTAACTGTAAATATAACAGATTCATTTAATTCTAATTTTAAAACATTAACACAAAGAATAGTAGTAAAAGAAATATCAAACAATAATTATGAAATATCATTCCAAATAAACTAAGGAGAAATGATGAAATTAAATTACAAAGTTCAATTAGCAATCACAAGATTTTTTAGAAAATATGGAAAATATATAGGCGCTATATTTATTATATGGCTCATAGGATTTTTCCTAAACGGATACTTAAAAAGTCTTCCAAAAAAACTAACATTGCAATCATCATATAAGCCAGATACTGCAATAATGACAGACAACACAGTACCAAAATCGCAGGAAAAGTCAATAAAAGCAACTTTACAAACATACACTGATGCATTAATAGCAGGAGACTATGAAAAAGCGTATAATGTTTTAACTGAAGAATGTAAATCTTTTAATTATGATAATAAAATAGCAAACCTTAAAGAAAGAACTTCAAAAATATATACAAAAGAAAAAGTTGCATCATTTCAAGCATATTCAAACTATCGAAAAAGATATATATACAAAGTAACAGTATCTGATAATATAGCCAAAACAGGAACAAGTGGAAACTATAAAACTTATAATGAATTACTTACGGTTTCTAAAGTTGGAAATGATTATAGAATTGCTGATTATGGATATATAGATAAGGAAAAGGTTGATTTCAAGAATCAAGATGAAAATATAGCAGTAGAAATAGCTTCAAAAGAAGTAAGTTATAAAACAGAACAATATAATGTAAAAATAACTAATAAAACAGATAAATATATCATAATTGCAGATAGTACAGCAGGAGCAGAAATCACGTTAAATGTTGGAGGAGAAGAAAGACATTCAATAAACACAGACTCACAAGGAATTGTTTTATATCCAGGAGAAACAACCACAAGACCATTAATTTTTTATAAATATTTTGATAAAACAATCAATGCAAGTAAAATGTCATTTAATGTAGTAAGAATTGTTAATACTTATAATGGTAGTGAAAGAAACAGTTCTCAAAAAGCTTCAAAGGTATATAGTTTCAACATAAATCTTAAAAAGTAAAAGAAAATTATTGACAACTAAAACAAAATTTGTTAATATAGTAATTGACGTTAGGAAACAATTAAATACTAAGTCAATTACACATGCGGGAATAGCTCAGTTGATAGAGCGTCGCCTTGCCAAGGCGAAGGTCGCGGGTTTGAGCCCCGTTTCCCGCTCCATTTTTTTATTTAAAATTAAATATGGCGCCATGGCCAAGTGGTAAGGCAAGAGTCTGCAAAACTCATATCCTCAGTTCGATTCTGAGTGGCGCCTCCAGATTAAGAAAGGTAAGATAACATCTTATCTTTTTTTATTTTAAAAAGTAGATGAAAGACAAATAATGTATATTACGGATAATTGAATTTATGCTGAAATGCAATTTCCAAAACATGTAAGTAAAAAATCTTTGAAAAAAATAACCCAATATGATAATATAAATAAGAATAAATATAGAATTAAATTATTTTTAATACTGAAAGGTAATTTATATGAAAAAAATTAGAAAAATAATTATCGCAATAATATTAATTAGCATAATACTTTTAATTAAAAATATTACGCAAGCGGTAGATTCAAGTTCAAGTCCTCTATACTTAGGGCTATATGAATTAGGAAACGCAAAGAGAACAGGAATGTATACATATAGAGTAAGTGATGGAACATATAAACCTGTGTTTAAAATAATAAAAAACGAATCAACAAGTGGAATAGGATCATATGACTATAACATGCCAATATACTGTTTAAGAAACGGAATAGGATTTGGAAGTAGAATAAATACAAGGATAGTACCATATACACAAGTATATGATATGACAAAACCAAACACTATAGATTATACGGCATTAAGGAATTTGAGCATAAGTGATCAAAACTATAATAGAGTAATATGGATATTAAATAATATAGCAGATATAAATAATGAAACATCACTAAATGGATTATTTGAACAATCAGGAGTAACAAGGGCAGAATTCATCGGAAATAAGGAACAAATGACACAGGATGAATTAAGAGATGTATTAGAATCAATTCAACAAATGGCAATCTGGGCATATACTAATAATTCAGAATACACACCAAACGGAGTTGATTTATATGTAAGAAAAAATAATAGAAACACATCTGTTAAGGACAAATACTACTATAACACTACAAATACTCCGATTGATAGAGTATTTAACTATTTAATCAATGGCGCCAGCAATGCAGTAAACAATGGTTATACATATCAAAATGCTAACCAAGGAACAATAAATTTTAATGCAGATGATGCAGTATCAAGCTTGGATGGAGAAAATTATATTGTTGGACCATATAGAGTAGAAATCAACGGAAATGCACAATTAAAGATGAATGCATATAATGGGAATTCTTTAATTTCAAATTTAAGAATAGTGAATTCTAATGGAAATGATGTAAATGGAAATAGTTTTTCAGAAAAAGTAAATAATATAATAGGAAATGATTTCTATGTAGTATTGCCAAGAACAACGTCAATAAATAGTTTGAGAATTATAGCTACAGGAACTGCAAATAGAGCAGTATTAAGATATTGGACATCATCACCAAACACAATAAATAATAATCAACCAGTAGTTGCAGTAAAAAAAGAATTAAATCAATATTATAACGAAAAAACAATAAATATAAAAAATGGAACTCCGGAATTTGACTTATCATTAAGACAATACATATCATCAATAATTGATTCAAGAGGAATAAGTAAAAAGTTCGAAAGCAGAGAACCTCAAATAACACAAGAAAACCTTAGAAGATTAGCAACAAAAACTGCTGAATTGAACAACGGAACAACAGCGTTGAAGACCCATTCAAAACAAGCATTAAACGTAAGTAGTGGAGATATAATCACATACACAATTAGAATATATAATGAAGGACAAATTAATGGATATGCAAAAGAAATTACAGATTATATACCAGCAGGATTAGAGTTTGTATCACCGGACCAAAGTGAAATTAATAGAAGATTCGGATGGCAAGCTGTAACATCTGACAATAAAACAATAAAAACAGAATATGGTGCAAATCAATTAATTCAAAAATTCAACTTACAGCCAAAAGATAAGAAATATTCATTAAACTACATTGATATCCAATTACAATGTAGAGTTACTGCAATAACAAATTCGGATGACAACTTCTTAAGGAATATCGTAGAAATAACAAGAGTTTCAGACTACAATAACAATCCAATAAGCGATAGGGACTCTACTATAAATAATCTAAGTGATCAAAGCAAAATTGGATATAACTGGGGTGAATCAGAAAGAGGAAAAGGATATGAAGACGATGATGATGTTGAAGTAGCTTTACTAAAAGGAAAGTACTTTGATTTAGCATTAAGAAAATTTATTATATCTGTAAATAACAGAGAATTAAAAAATGAAAACAAATATGATAGGGAACCAGTTGTAGATACAAAACCCATTGTAGAAGCAACATCAACAACAGCAATTTATAAGCACAAGAAAAATCCTGTAACAATTGCACCTGGAAATATAGTAACATATGTATTAAGAATCTATAACGAAGGAAATATAGATGGTTATGCAGACGAAATAACAGAGCATTTACCAGCAGAATTAGAATTTGTAAACAATGATTTTAATGCGGCAAATGGATGGATATTGGATTCAAATGATGCAACACAAAGAACATTGAAAACATCACTTTTATCAGCAGAAAAAGATAAAGAAAATATAATAAAAGGTTTTGACAACCAAACATTAAATTACAAAGACATAAAACTACAATTAAAAGTGAAGAATAATGTACCACCATTAAAAATAATTACATCAATATCAGAAATTTCAAAGAGTTCAAATACTTCAAATATTGTAGATAGAGACGATAGAAAAAATGCAAGTATACCATCCGATGATAAATTATCAGAATATAAAGGAAACCAGGAAAACAAAGCAACATTGGATGATAGGGATTATTATTATAAAGGACAAGAAGACGATGATGATTTTGAAAAAGTAATTTTACAAAAATTTGATTTAGCATTAAAACAATTCTTAACAAAAGTAAATAACACTGATATCCAAGATAGAACTCCAACAGTTGACTCAACTAACTATGGTCAAATAAATCCAAATGGACAAGAAATAACAACTATGACATATAAAACTATAAAAGATCCGATAAGAGTTGAAAATCAAGATACAGTAAAATTCACAATAAGAATTTACAATGAAGGAACGCAGGATGGATATGCTTCATTAATAAGAAATGAAATATCAGAATCATTAGAATATTTACCAGATAGTGAAATTAATAAAAAATATGGATGGATATATGTTGATGAAGCAAATCAACCAGTGCAAGACATGTCAAAAGTAAAATATCTAGCAACAGATTATCTATCAAAATCAAAAGAAAAAAATAAAGATGATAATTTAATAAAATACTTTAATTCAAAAACAATGACAACACCTGAATATAAAGATGTAGAAATTGAATTTAGATTAAAAGAAAATGTACCACAAAATAGAATAATAATAAATAAAGCAGAGATAGCTGAAGACACTGACTCAAGTGGAAATCCAGTGGATGATCAAGACTCAGCTTCAAGTAAATGGACCGATGGAGAAGATGACCAAGATATTGAACAATTATATGAAAAATATTTTGACCTTGCGCTAAAATTAAATATTCAAAATATATCAACAATAAAAGACGGAATCGAAACAACAAATCCAGCTAATTTACAAAATCCAAAAGAAACAATCAGAATAGAAAAAAATAAAAATGAATTGGAAAACACTGTTTATAAGATTCAATATTTAATCACAATTTTAAACCAAGGAGAAATACCAGGATATGCGACAGAGATTATTGATTATGTTCCAACAGGCTTAAAATTTAATCCTGCAGATAATCCAAAGTGGAAAATGATAGAAGGAAGATTGGTAAATAAAGAATTAAAAAATGATATTATAAATCCAGGAGAATCTAAAACTACAACAATTACATTAACATGGTCGGAAGAAACTGAAAATTCAAAAATGATGTCAAATGTGGCAGAAATAGGACAAGCAGCTAACAATAGTAATACACCTGATATTAATTCAACACCAAACAATAATAATGATAAAGAAAATGACCAAGATAATTCAGACATTATTATTATAAAAAAAGAAAAAAATACTAAAGCAATTATAATAATTACAATAATCGCAGTTTTAATTGTAATAATAGGTGGAACAATTATAATTAAAAAATTTGTAATTAAATAAGGAGAAATATGAATCAGATATTAAGAGAAGGTTCAAATTTAAGAGGAATGGCACCAAGATATGGAATAGACCCAAAAGGAACAAACAAATTAGCAATAAATAAAAGCGTAAAAATGTTTGCAAGCATTATATTAATATTTGGAATTGCAATGATTTCAATGGGGGTCTATGGAAAAATAACTGAAAAACCGAAACAAATCGATCAACAGCTAGAACTAAGAGAAACGAAGCAAGGTAGTAAAGTTACACTAAAAATAACATCAGGAAAGCCGGTAAGATTAGTATCATATAAATGGAATGAAGGCGAATCAACAGCAATACAAGGAAATAACAAATTAAATATTGAACAAATTATAACAATTCCTCAAGGCAATAATATATTAAAAATAACAGTAACTGACTACTATGGAAATGAACGAGACTACCAAAAACAATACATAAAGAAATCAAATGATAGCCAAAATCCTGAAATTATGATTATTCAAGATGAAACAGATAAAAGAAAAATAAAAATCACAGTTAAAGATGATACCCAATTAAAATATATGACATATGAGTGGGATAAATATAGAGAGATTTCAACAAACGGATCATCAACACAAAATTTAGAAATAATTTCAAGAGGAAAACAAGAAAAAATAGTGTTTGAAAAAGGCAAAAAAGAGCATACATTTTCTTTGGACATACCAGCAGGCAACAATATTTTAGCAATAGAAGCAGCAGATGGTGAAGAAAATGTAGAAACACTAAAAAAAGCAATAAAAGGATTATTAGTGCCAGAAGTTGAATTATCAACAAAAAATGGAATATTAAATATCAAAGCTACTGATGAAATTGGCGTATCAAAAGTAGAAGTAAATGTTGATGGAGCTATTTCAAATACAGGAGATACACCTTTAAATTTGAAAGAAGTAAACACATCAATCGAAGTAGGTAAAACAAAACATAAAATAACAGTGACTGTAATAAATATGCAAGGACAACAAAAAGTTAAAGAAATCGAAACAGGAGCCTAGTACAAATGAAAGATATATACATATTGGACAATGATGAAACAATATTTAATGATTTAACATCAGAATTTAAAAAAGATCATGGAATAAAATTAAAGAGATTCAATCAATCAGAATTTAAGGTGATATTAAAACACATCCCAGATATTTTATTGATAAATGAAGACTGTTTGACTTGCGATATAATCGACTTAGCAAAAGTTATAAGAAGTGATGAAAATAACTCAATAACTCCAATTATTGTTATTTCATCAAATACAGATGTAAATCATGAAATAAAAATATTGAATAATGATATAGAATTATATTTCAAAAAACCATATAACAAAGAAGTAATTTATTTGAGCATTAGAAATATAATGAGACTATTAAATTCAAATAGAACAGTAAGTCCGTTAACAGGACTTCCAGGAAATGTCCAAATCACTGCGGAAATGAAGAGAAGAATACAAAACAACATTAAATTTGCAATGTTGTATGTCGATTTAGATAATTTTAAAGCATATAATGACACATATGGATTTTCAAAAGGTGATGAAATAATAAAATTCACAGCAAAAGTTTTAACAGATAACATTTTAAACATCAAAGGTGGAGATAACAATTTCGTTGGACACATAGGGGGAGACGACTTTGTAGGAATTGTAGAAGGCGAAGATTTTGAAAATGTTTGTCAAAATATTATTATAGAATTTGACAACAAAGTGAAATATTATTTTGATGAAAAAGACTTATTAAATGGATTTTTAGAAGTTGAGAACAGAAAAGGAACAATTGAAGAGTTCCCCTTGACAACTGTATCCATTGGAGCCGTAGAGGTTAAAGAAGGGAAATTTAAAAATCCTTTAGAAATAGGGGAAGCAGGCGCATCTGTAAAACACCTTGCCAAAACTATCTGCGGAAGCACATATGTCATCGATCGAAGAAATAATTAAAATAAAAAACAAAAATAATATATGTAATTTAAAAGAAAATAAAATGCAAAAAAAGTATTGCATTTTATTTTTTTATATATTACAATCAGTTAAAGTGGTATAAAATGGAATTGAAAAGGTATAACCTTTTTTACAAAAGTTTATATAGATACACTTAAGACAAAATTTAAAAAATACAAAAGAAAAAAAGAGTAAGACACAAAAGATTGTAAATGTACAAAAGAGGTTGGCATAGCAACATGCCAACCAAAAATTCTAAATTTGGAGAAAAGAATTGAAATTTGAACATATTCCAGTAATGCTAGAAGAATGCATGAATGGCCTAAACATTAAGATAGATGGAATCTATGTAGATGGAACATTGGGTGGAGCAGGACATAGCAGCGAAATAATAAAAAGATTATCACAAGATGGATTATTAATAGGAATAGACAGGGATGATGATGCATTAAAAGCAGCATCAGAAAAACTTAAAGAATATTCAAATAAGAAATTAGTACATGGCAATCATGATGATATCAAAGAAATATTAGCAGAATTAGAAATAGAAAAGGTAGATGGTATTTTATTAGATTTAGGAGTATCATCATATCAACTAGATGAACGAAATAGGGGATTTAGTTACAACTCAGACAACGAATTAGATATGAGAATGGATCAAAAACAACCATTTTCAGCTTATGATGTCATAAATACTTATTCAGAAAAAGAATTATCAGATATCATATATAAATATGGCGAAGAAAGATATTCAAGACAAATTGCGAGAAATATAGTAAATTACAGAAAAAATGCACCAATAAAAACAACTAAACAATTAGTTGATATTATTGCAAAGTCAAAGCCGGCAGGCAAAGATGGACATCCAGCAAAACGAACATTTCAAGCAATCAGAATTGAAGTAAATAATGAAATAGAACCATTAGAGAAGACAATACTTGAATCAATAAAATGCTTAAAAGATAATGGAAGACTATGTGTAATAACATTCCATTCATTGGAAGATAGGGCAGTTAAAGATGCATTTAAAAAAGCTGAAGGCGAATGCACTTGCCCCAAAGATATACCAATATGTGTATGTCATCCAATATGTTATGGAAAATCTTTAACAAAGAAACCAATTATAGCAACAGATGATGAATTAAAAATAAATTCAAGAAGCAAGAGTGCTAAACTAAGAATATTCGAAAGAAAAGAGGTGTAACTACTAAAATGGCTAATTACTATGAATATGAGACCAGCCCGAAAAAAATTCAACCTAGTAAAACTAGGTCTGTTAAAGTCACAAAAAATAGTAATAAAACAAAGAAAAAAGTAGTAAATAAAAACACCGCTTTAATAAATACGACAAAGACTATAAGTGTTTCAATACTAGTATTTGCATTTTTATTAACACTATGTATAAGATATGCAATGTTAAATGCGAAATTAGCTACAAGAGAAAAATTAAAATCAAATTTAATTGAAATAGAAAAGCAAAATGATCAGTTAAAAGTAAGCATTGAAAGAGACATGAATATTTCAAACATTGAAAAAGAAGCAAAAGAAAAACTTGGAATGCAAAAGTTAACCAACAGTCAAAAAGTGTACATTAATTTAGACAAAAAGGACTATGTAAAATCATTACAAGCAAGTCCCAAAACAGAGGAAAGTATAATCTCAAAAATAATTAAAATATTTGTAAAAAAATAAAGAATGATTTCTAAAAAATAATAGAAATCATTCTTATTTTGATTGATTTATTAATGTTTTTATGCTTATAATATATAAGAAGTTTTTGTTAAGATTTTAATAAAAACTAATCTCAAAAGAACGGAGATATAATAATGAAATTAAAAGAAATATTAAGTGGAATTGAAGAATTAAAAGCAAAAGGAAACGTTGAAGTTGAAATAAACAACATTCAAACAGATTCTAGAAAAGTTGCACAAGGAGATTTATTTGTAGCAATAAAAGGATTTGAAGTAGACGGACATCAATACATAAAAGATGCAATTGTAAAAGGTGCATCAGCAATATTAATAAATGATGAATCAATAGTAAATGTTGCAAAAGCATTAAGTGAAATAGGAGCAGTAGACAATATAACATTAGTATCATGTCCAGACACAAGAGTTGCTGTAGCAAAATGTGCATGTAACTATTATGACAATCCATCAAGAAAATTCAAATTAGTTGGAATTACAGGAACAAAAGGAAAAACAACAACATCATTCATGGTAAAACAACTACTAGAAAAACAAGGATTAAAAGTAGGACTATTAGGAACAATAGCAGTATACATTGGAGATAAAAAATTAGAAGATAGTGATAGAACAACACCTGACAGCGTAAAATTACAAAGCATATTTGCACAAATGGCAAATGAAAAATGCGATGTAGTAGTAATGGAAGTATCATCACAAAGCTTGAAGCTACATAGAGTTGACGGCAGTGATTTTGATATAGGAGTATTTACAAACTTATCAGAAGACCATATCAGTAAAAATGAACATCCAGATATGGAAGATTATTTCAACTCAAAAGTAAGATTATTTGAAATATGCAAATATGGATATGTAAATGCAGATGATTTAAAAACAAGATTAGTTCCAGAAATCATAAATAATGGAAACATTCAAACATATGGAATTGATAATGCATGCGATATTCTTGCAAAAGACATTACAATAACAAATTTATATGTTGATTTCAGAGTAAGAGTAAATAATAAAAATGAAAGAATAAGAACAGGAATACCTGGAAGATTCAGTGTTTACAATACATTGGCTGCATTATCAATAGCACTAAGACTAGGCTGTGATATTGAAAAAGTAAAAGAAGCATTGGAAACAATTAGAGTACCAGGAAGAAATGAATTGGTTGATAATAAATTAGGTTTAACAATAATGGTAGATTATGCACATTCACCAAAAAGCTTAGAAAGTATTTTACAATCAGTAAAAGAATATACAAGAGGAAGAGTAATTTCAGTATTTGGATGCGGTGGAGACAGGGATGCAACAAAAAGACCAGCAATGGGAGAAATATCAGGAAAAATTGCAGACTATACAATAATAACTTCTGACAATCCTAGAACAGAAGATCCACAAGTAATCGTAGATCAAATTGAAGAAGGAATAAAAAAGACAAAAGGAAAATATGAAGTAATTGTAGATAGAACAGAAGCAATTAAAAAAGCAATAAAAATGGCAAAGAAAAATGATTTAATCGTATTAGCAGGAAAAGGCCATGAAACATATCAAGAAATAAACCATGAAAAACATCCATATGATGAAAGAATCATCATAAAAGAAATTATTGACGGTATGGAAGAAGCAAAAAATAGTGAGAATTCAGTAAAAGCTGATTCCAAAGGAGGAAAATAATTAAATGAGTTTCCATATAAAGATATTACTACTATCATTTTTTACAAGTATAGTAATAGCATTTGTAGTAATACCAATATTAAGAAAACTAAAAGCAGGACAATCCGAAAGAGAAGATGGTCCACAATCGCATTTAGGCAAATCAGGAACACCAACAATGGGTGGAATTATAATGATAATTTCAACCCTAATATTAAGTGCATTCTTATTTTTTGACTATGCCAAAGATCAATCAGAAATAGCAACAAGACTACTCCCAATGATATTTGTAACATTGGGATTTGGTCTCATAGGATTTATAGACGATTATAAAAAAGTAGTCGAAAAAAATACGGACGGATTAAGTCCCAAAGCAAAAATGGCAGGGTTGCTAATAATATCAATAATTTACATCACTTTATTAATAACAGTATTTAAAAATGGAACAGACATATACATACCATTTTTAAATAAATTTGTGACAATGCCAGTATGGTTGTATATAATTTTTGCTTTATTAGTAATATTAGGAACAACAAATGCTGTAAACTTAACAGATGGAATAGATGGATTATCAACAGGTGTAACAACATTGATAATAGCTACATTAACAATAATTTCAATAATGTGGAATATAAAGGAAACAACAATATTTGGATCAATAATAATGGGAACTAGTTTAGGATTCTTATTATTTAATATATATCCAGCACATGTATTCATGGGAGATACCGGTTCATTACTACTTGGAGGAGCAATAGCCGGAATAGCATTATATTTGAAAATACCTTTATTATTAATAATAATAGCAATCATACCAATAGCAGAAACATTATCAGTAATTTTACAAGTTTTATATTATAAAAAAACGAAGAAGAGACTATTTAAAATGTCGCCAATCCACCATCATTTCGAATTATGTGGATGGAAGGAAACGACAGTTGTAATAGTTTTCTGCGCAGTAACATTAGTAGCTTGTGGAATAGGATTATTAATAATTTAGCAAAAGAAGAAAGGATTAGTTTTGGAAAAAAAGACAAAAAAGGAAAAAACTAATAAAAAAATAGTAAATTTTGAAGATATAAAGAAAAAATCGCCATTGGACTATATACTAGTAACTATTACTATAATATTAACCTTAATAGGATTAGTAATGGTTTTATCAGCCAGTGCACCATCAGCTTTAATTAATTATAATAATAGTTATTATTTTTTTAATAAAGAGGTGTTGGGAGCAATTGGAGGATTAATTCTTATGTTCTTCATATCAACGCGTGATATTACAAAAGCAAAAAATAAATATTGGATATTTTACGGTTTAGCACTAATCAGCGCCTTCATCGTAATAATTCCAGGGTTAGGAACAGGAGCCAAAGGTGCAACCAGATGGCTAAAATTTGGACCTATCTCATTTCAACCATCAGAATTTACAAAATTGTTTTTAATACTTGCATATTCAGGATATTACACTGACCCAAAAATTGATTTAACAAAATTTACAAACTATTTTATAAAACCATTTGTTGCCATCATACCAATTGTTGCACTTTTAGTTAAAGTGCAAAATCATGTCAGTGCAGCTATAATTATAATAGCAGTAGTGATGATAATTACGGTAATGAGCCAAATAAAAATGTCCGACTTAGCAAAAGGATTTGGAATATTTTTAGCCTTGTTATCAGGAGGATTTATAATTTTAAAAGACACAATAATCAAAGGCTTTAGAGGAAACAGATTAGCAGCATGGCTACATACATGGGAAGGCGATAATCCAATCAAAATATCATATCAAACAGTTCAAAGTTTGTACGCAATTTCAGCAGGTGGATTGTTTGGAGTAGGATTAGGAAAAAGCAAGCAAAAATATTTATACATACCAGAAGCACATAACGACTTTATCTTTGCAATAATTGCAGAAGAATTAGGTTTAATAGGAGCAATAGTAGTAATTGCACTATTTGTAGCATTTGCGATAAGAGGATATTTAATTGTAGCAAGAGTTAAAGATAGATTTAGTAAATTAGTAGCAACTGGAATAACAAGTTTAATAATACTACAAGCGTTTTTAAATATTGGAGTTGTAACAAACACAATACCAAATACGGGAATATCACTACCATTCCTAAGCTATGGAAACACATCATTAATAATATTATTAGGATCAGTAGGAATCTTACTAGGAATATCAAGAAATGCGAAAGTAGAAGAAAAAACAGAAGAAGTTCAAGAAGGAGCGAATCAATGAGAGTAGTCATTGCAGCTGCAGGAACAGGTGGACATATAAATCCTGGAATAGCGATAGCTAACAAAATAAAATCTGAGCAACCAAACTCAGAAATCATATTTATAGGGACGGACAGGGGACTAGAAAATGATCTAGTTCCTAAAGCCGGTTATGGGATAAAACATATCGGAGCCTATGGCGTATACAGAAAGCCAACAATCGAAAATTTAAAAAGATTAATGAAAACAATTCACTCAATAAGTGAAGCAAAAACAATCTTAAAAGAATTTAAGCCGGACTTAGTAATTGGAACAGGTGGGTACATAACATTATCAGTATGTAGAGCAGCACAAAAGTTAAAAATACCATACATGATTCATGAAAGTAATGTATTACCAGGAATAGCAACAAAATTAATGTCCAAAAAAGCAAAATGCATAATGTTAGGATTCAATGAAGCAAAAGCAAAATTAAGCCCAAAGGTAAATGCAATAGTAACAGGTACACCGTCAAATACTAAAAATCTTAACTTCACAGCCGAAGAAAGAAGAAAAAAAGTATTGGAATTAGGATTAAATCCAGATTTACCAATTGTTTTAGTATTTGGTGGAAGCCAAGGCGCTAAAAGTATAAATACTGCATTAGAAAATTTAGTGCTACAAGAAAATAATTATCAAATAATCTGGGTACCAGGAAAAAATAATTATGAGTCAGTAAAAGAAATTATAAGTAAAAACGGAAAAGATATAGAAAATCTTAAAAATGTCAAAATATATCCATACTTATATAATTTAGGAGAAATAATAAACATATCCGATTTAATTGTATCAAGAAGTGGAGCAATGACAATAATAGAAATTGAAAATGTAGGAAAGCCAGCAATATTAATTCCATTCCCACATGCAGCAGAAAATCATCAAGAATATAATGCAAGGGCATTAGAAAAAGCACATGCAGCAAAAGTAATACTTGACAACGAGTTAAATACTGATATATTAAATAAAACAATAGAAGAATTAATCTCTGATAAAGAAAAATTAAAGGAAATGTCAGAAAATTCAAGAAAATTATCAATAGAAAATGTAGAAGACAAAATTTATAACACAATCATAAAATAAGAGAGGAAGCAAAATGGCAGAAAAATTAGTAATAGTCGAGTCACCATCAAAGGCACACACAATATCAAAGTTTTTAGGAAAAGCTTATAAAGTGGTAGCTTCAGTAGGACATGTAAGAGACTTGCCAAAATCAAAATTAGGAGTAGATATTGAAAACGACTTTGAACCACAATATATAAATATTCGTGGAAAAGCCCCTCTAATAAATGAATTGAAAAAAGAAGCAAAAAAAGCTAAACAAATATATCTAGCAACCGACCCTGATCGTGAGGGAGAAGCAATTGCTTGGCATTTGGCATATATATTGGACATACCGACAGATGCTTTATGCAGAGTAACATTTAATGAAATAACTGAAAAATGTATAAAAGAAGCAATAAAAAATCCAAGAAAAATCAATCTAGATACAACAGATGCACAACAAGCTAGACGTGTATTAGATAGAATCGTTGGATATCAAATAAGCCCATTGCTTTGGAAAAAAGTAAAAAGAGGTTTATCAGCAGGAAGAGTTCAATCAGTAGCAGTAAGATTGATATGTGAAAGAGAAGAAGCGATAGAGAAATTTATTCCAGAAGAATATTGGAATATCTATGCAATTTTTGATAAAAAAGGAAAAATGTTTCAAGGACATTTAACGACAATTAATAACAAAAAGATTGAATTACATTCAAAAGCAGAAGTAGATGAAATTTTAAAAGATATTGAAAAATCAAAATATGTAGTAACAAACATTAAAAAAGGTACAAGAAAGAAGACCCCTGCACCACCATTTACAACCTCAACAATGCAACAAGAATCAGCAAGAAAATTAGGATTCCAATTGCGTAAAACAATGCAAGTTGCACAAGGACTATATGAAGGTGTAAAAGTAACAGGTAGAGGCACAATTGGTTTAATCACATATATGAGAACAGATTCAACGAGAATTTCAGAAGAAGCAAGAGCAGCAGCTAAAGCAGTAATAACAGCTAAATACGGTGACAAATATTATGAAAATAGATATTATAGAACTAAAAGCGATGCACAGGATGGACATGAAGGTATTAGACCAACCAATATTGACTTAAACCCAGAAGAAATAAAAGAAAATCTAACACCGGATCAATACAAACTATATAGACTAATCTATAATAGATTTTTAGCCAGCCAAATGTCAGAAGCAATCTATGATACAGTTGCAGTGAATATTGATTCAGAAGTATCAAAGAAAACATACAATTTCAAGGCAAATGGACAAACTTTAAAATTTAAAGGATTCATGACATTGTATGTAGAAGATACTGACGATAATTCAAACGAAGATATGGAAGAATCAATTCCAGAATTAGTAGAAAATGAAGAATTGAAAAAAGACAGAATAGACACAAAGCAAAGCTTTACAGAGCCACCAGCTCGATTTACAGAAGCAAGTATTGTAAAAGCACTTGAAGAAAACGGTATTGGACGCCCAAGTACTTATGCAACAATAATTTCAACAATTGTTGATAGACGATATATTAAGCGTGAAAAGAAACAATTAGTTCCAACAGATCTTGGAAAAATTGTAAACAAATTATTGGTAGAGAATTTCAAAGATGTTGTAAATGTTGAATTTACAGCTGGAATAGAAAACGAGTTAGATGCAGTAGCAGAAGGAAAAGAAAAATGGAAAAAAGTTATAAAAGATTTTTATACACCATTTTCAAAAGAACTAGCAAAAGTAGATGAAGAGCTTGAACATGTTGAATTAAAAGATGAATTAACTGACATTATGTGTGAAAAATGTGGAAAGCCAATGGCAATAAAATATGGACGTTATGGAAAATTCCTAGCATGCAGTGGATATCCAGAATGCAAAAATGTCAAACCATTTGTCGAAAAAGCAGCAAATCCATGTCCGGTATGTGGAGCAGAAGTTTATGTTCGCAAAACAAAAAGAGGCCGCAATTACTATATCTGCAGCAATAATCATAATGATGAAACATCATGTAAATACATTTCTTGGAATGCTCCAAAAGTTGGAGAAGTATGGACACCATCAGAAAATGATGATGAATTAAAAACGACAACAAAGAAAAAATCAACAAAAAAGACAGCAACCAAGAAAGCTACAACAAAGAAGAAAACGACTAAAAAATCAACAAAAAGCAAATAATGAATGAGGATAAAGTATTTTGTTAGACAAAATAAAGCATATATTAAATTTAGCATTAACAGACGAAATTAATAATCATGAAGTATACATGAAAGGTATAGATCAAAGCTATAATTATGAAGGTTATATAACATATAAAACTGAAGAATTATAAAAGATATTACAAAAGGAGAAATAATATGATATCTCAAATAACAAAATTACAAAAAGGACAAGTTAAATTTCATGGAATAATTGAAACAATTAGAGATAAAAAATCAATGCAATTTGTAATATTGAAAGATTTTTCTGGAAAAATTCAATTATTTATTGATAAAATTAAATTTCCAGAAGTGGGCGAAGTTTTCTCTAAATTAATTCCAGGAGCAACAGTTATTGTTGAGGGGGAATTAATTGAAAATGATAGTGTAAAACTTGGAGGAAAAGAAGTACAAGTAAATAAAGTTGAAGTAACAAGTTATGCAGAAGCAAATCCAATTGATGAAAAAACAATTATAGATACAAGATTAGATTATAGATGGCTTGATTTACGAACAGATAAAAATCAAATAATGTTAAAAATACAAACACTATTTGTTAATGCATGTAGAGAATTTTTAATAGAAAGAGAATTCATTGAAATACATTCACCAAAATTAATTGGAGTAGCAAGCGAAAGCGGATCAGAAGTATTTGAAGTTAAATATTTCAATTCAAAAGCATATTTGGCACAAAGTCCTCAATTTTATAAACAAATGGCAATTGCCTCAGGGCTTGGAAGAATTTTTGAATGTGGGCCTGTTTTTAGAGCAGAGAAATCACACTCAAGAAAGCATGCAACGGAATTTACAGGATTTGATTTAGAATTCTCAAACATTGATACATATGAAGATGTTATGATTATGGAAGAAGAAATGATAAATTTTGCCTTAAATAAGGTTAAAGAAAAATATGAAGAAGAAATCAAAAAATATTTTAATGTAGATATAATTGTACCAAGCTTACCATTTCCAAGAATGAAATTAAAAGATGTTTATGAAGAATTAAATAAAAGATATAATTATCAATGTCCTGAAGAAGAACAAGATGATTTGACAACAGAGGCGGAAAAATTATTAGCAAAATTAGCAAAAGATAAATATAATCATGAATTCATATTTGTAACAGATTTCGGAAAAAGGAAAAGAGCATTCTATCATCTAAGAAAAAATGGTGTTCCACAAGGATATGACTTAATATGGAAAGGCGTAGAAATTACAACAGGCGCACAAAGAGAACACAGATATGAAATATTGAAAGAACAGGCTAAAGAAAAAGGGCTAGAAAAAGATGTGGAGTTTTATTTAGAATTTTTTAAATATGGTTGCCCACCACATGGAGGATTTGGAATAGGAGTTGATAGAATAATAATGAATCTATTAGAATTACCAAGTTTGAAAGAAGCAATGTTTTTATTCCGTGGTCCAGAACGATTAACTCCATAATATTGATAAAAGCAAATGGTCTAGTATATCTAGGCCATTTTTGATGTCAAAATAATTATACAAAGACAATCCATAACCCTTGAAAAATAAGCACATCAAGTGTATAATATGAAATATGAAAAAGGAGGAAAACCTTAATGAAGATAAGCAAAGAAGAATTATTGCACATAGCTAAATTATCAGATTTAGAAATAAAAGAAAATGAAATCGAAGAATATTTAAAAAATCTTGAAGATATTTTAAATTATACAGAAACAATTGATAAAATAGATGTAAGCAAACTAGATGAAACAATCGGAGCAACAGAAGATTATAATGTATTTAGAAAAGATGAAGTAAAACAATTTGACAATATAGACCAAATGATGGAAAACGGACCAGAAGTAGATAGAAATATGTTTAAGATACCAAAGGTACTTTAAAATAGAGGAGGAACATTAATGGAATTAACTGACTTAACAGTTCACGAATTAATGGAAAAAGTAAAAAACAAAGAAATAACAATTGAAGAAATAACAAAAGCATATGCAGATAGAATCAATGAAAAAGAGCCAGAAGTAAATGCATTTGTAAGCACACGTTTAGATGAAGCAATAGCAGAATCAAAAAATCCAGAAGCAGGAATTCCAATTGGGATAAAAGATAATATCTGTACAAAAGGAATTAAAACAACATGTTCTTCAAAAATGTTAGAAAACTTTGTATCACCATATGACGCAACTGTAATTACAAAAATTAAAGAAAAAAACATGCCGATATTAGGAAAGCTAAACATGGATGAATTTGCAATGGGAAGTTCAACAGAAAATTCATCATTCAAAATAACAAGAAATCCATGGAACTTAAATAAAGTACCAGGAGGCTCATCAGGAGGAAGTGCAGCAGCAGTTGCTGCTAACTTAGTACCATGGGCATTAGGATCAGACACTGGTGGATCAATCAGAGAACCAGCATCATTTTGTGGAATCGTTGGGCTAAAACCAACTTATGGACTAGTAAGTAGAGCAGGATTAGTAGCATTTGCATCATCTCTAGATCAAATAGGTCCAATGACAAAAGATGTAGAAGATTCAGCATTATTATTAAATATAATAGCAGGACATGATGAAAACGATTCAACATCTGTAAAAAGAGAAAAAATTGATTATACAAAAAATCTTAAAAATTCAATCCAAGGAATTAAAATAGGAGTACCAAAAGAATTTTTTGGAGAAGGAATAAATCCAGAAGTAAAAAAATCATTAGAAAACTCAATCGAAGAATATAAAAAATTAGGTGCAATAGTAGAAGAATGCTCACTAGATGTATCAGAATCATCATTAGCAGCATACTATATAATTGCTTGTGCAGAAGCTAGCTCAAACTTAGGAAGATTTGACGGAATCAGATATGGATATAGAGCAAAAGACTATAAAAATTTAAAAGAATTATTCGTAAAATCAAGAACAGAAGGATTTGGAAAAGAAGTAAAAAGAAGAATAATCTTAGGAACTTATGTATTATCATCAGGATACTATGATGCCTTTTATAAGAAAGCACAAAAAGTAAGAACATATGTAAAAAATAAATTTGATGAATGTTTCAAAAAATATGATGTACTACTAACACCAGTAGCACCAACAACAGCATTTGATATAGGATCAAAAACAAACAACCCACTAGAAATGTATTTAGCAGATATTTGTACAGTATCAATTAATATTGCATCAGTACCAGCAATCTCAATTCCATGTGGAGTAGATAGTAATAACATGCCAATAGGAATGCAATTAATAGGAAACAGATTCCAAGAAGAAAAAATTCTAAATGCCGCATATGCTATAGAACAACAAATTAAATTTAGAGAAAATTATAAACCAGAATTTAAAAAATAAAGGAGAACGAAATGTCAAACAATGACTATGAAGCAGTAGTTGGATTAGAAGTACACGCAGAATTATCAACAAAAACAAAAATATTCTGTAATTGTTCAACAGAGTTTGGTTCAGCTCCAAACACACAAGTATGTCCAATATGCATGGGATTACCAGGAACTTTGCCAGTATTGAATGAAAAAGTTGTTGAATATGCAGTAAAAGCAGGTCTAGCATTAAATTGTTCAATCTCAATGGATAGTAAAAATGATAGAAAAAATTATTTTTACCCAGACCTACCAAAATCATATCAAATTTCACAATTTGATAAACCACTATGTAACAATGGATATATTGAAATTGAAGATGATAATGGAAATTCAAAGAAAGTAAGAATATTAAGAATTCATATCGAAGAAGATTCAGGAAAGTTAAACCATAATGAATTTGCAGGTGGAGCACTAGTTGATTTAAATAGAGCAGGAGTACCATTAATTGAAATTGTATCAGAACCAGATATTAGATCATCAGGCGAAGCGGATAGATATTTGAAGAAATTAAAAACAATTTTACAATATATAGAAGTATCGGATTGTAAAATGGAAGAAGGATCATATAGAGCAGATGTAAACGTTTCAGTACATAAACCAAATGAACCATTTGGAAAAAGACATGAAATGAAAAACATGAACTCATTCAAATCAATTCAAAGAGCAATAGATTTTGAAATCAAAGATCAGATTAGAGCAAATGAAGCAGGTGAAACTGTATATCAAGAAACAATGAGATGGGATGATGTATCAGGTAGAACTTTTTCAATGAGGGACAAAGAAGATGCAGAAGATTATAGATATTTTCCAGAACCAGACTTAGCAGCCATTAAATTATCAAAAGAATATATTGATAACATAAAAAATAATCTTCCAGAAATGCCAGAAAGCAGAAAAGAAAGATACATGCAAGAACTAGGATTATCTGAAAAAGATGCCAAAGCGCTAGTCTCAGAAAAAGCAATATCTGACTTATTTGAAAAAGCAGGAAAAATCTGTGGAAACTATAAATCAGTATGTAACTGGTTAACATCAGATATAGCAAGAATTCAAAATGAACGAGAATTGCCATCAGAAAAAATACCATTCAGTGCAGAAAATCTAGCCGAACTAGTAGAAATAATAGACAATGGAACAATAAGCACAAAGATTGGAAAAGATGTTCTAGAAATAATGTTTGATGAAAGCAAAACACCAAAAGAAATCATTAAAGAACATGGATGGATTCAAATTTCAGATGAATCAGAAATCAAAAATGTAGTATTAGAAGTACTAGCAAACAATCCTCAATCAATAGAAGACTATAAAGCAGGAAAAGACAGAGCATTAGGATTCTTAGTAGGACAAGCAATGAAACAAACAAAAGGAAAAGCAAATCCACAAATGTTGAACAAAATGTTCTTAGAAGAATTAAATAAATAATTCAGTTGGAGAAAAGATGAAAAAAGAATACGAATATAGTTATAAAGTAACCAGTATAAGAGAATTTATACAATATTGCGAATCAAATAATTTCATAAAAATCAGTCAAACAACACAAAAAAGAACATTATATAAAAATGATACATACATAATGGCAAGAATAACAATTGAAGAAGATAATTTAAAACATACAAGAACAGAATATTTAGATTTTAAAGAAAATAATGAAACAAACCAAGAATTAAAAATACGCAAAGAAACAGATATTCTAAACTTGAATAATGAAAATAAAGAATTTGTTAAAACTTTAATAGAATTTTTAAATCTTAAAGTAGATAAAGAATTAATAAGAACAAGATACACATATCAAAAAGAAAATGTAAAATTTGAAATAGATGATTACACTAATCCAAAAATGAAGATTTTAGCAATAGAAGGAAATTCAGAAGAAGTAAATAAAATTAATCAAGAGTTAATGCCAATGATAACAAAACTAAAAATAAAAGAATAACAAAAAATAAACCCGGAATACAAACTAAACAACGGGTTTATTTTTTTGCCTAAATTCTATAATAATCATAATAATAGTATAAAGCCAAAGGCATTTTAGATTTTTCCAACAATTTATTAATAATCTCTTCTTTAGAATTAAAATAATTATATTTTAATATTAATCTTTGCTTCGAATTAAAAAATGCCATCACAAGCAAAAAATCATTTAATTTTATATCGAAACTTTCAGTTTTCTTCAAATAGTCACAAGTAAAAAGTTTGCAAGAGATATTTTGAGTAGTACAACGCTTATCATCACCTAAAAACTTACATTTTTGCTTATTTTTAATAAAATGAGTCGAAAATAAATTAGTATTCATTTTAAAAGAATAGCAACAACCATCCAATTGATCTATATTTTCATGCATTCTAGTGGCAATACATTTGTTATTGCAAAAATTACAATAATTCTTTTTACTCCAAATATCATCCAATTGTTTAAATACACAATCATAAATAAAGGTATACTTCTCTTTCAAATTATCAATTTCAATAGCTTTTAAAGCATTCAAAATGGCATCATTATAATTAGAAATAACATATTTAAGTTTATAATCTTTAAAATTACTATAAAAATGGGTATTAGATTTTTTCAATGAAATCAATTTTTTAATACACTTTATAGAGTATTTTAAATCATTTCTAAAATCAATTACTATGGCATAATTACCAGACTTAAACCTCCTATTTAAATCAAATTCAACAATATCAAAATTATTTTTGTAATCTTTATAATCAAATATAACTAAATCATCATTCAAACAAATCAATTCTAAATCCTCCATTTTTATAATTATATAGATAAAAACTAAAAAGTGAAATAAAATACCAATATAAATTTAAAATATTTAGTTGTTTGAATTTATTTAAAAGTGATATAATTAATACGAAGTTATTATTTTTTATCATATTTCTGAGATTGGAGGAAATAGACATGTTAGTTGCATTTTTTGTATCTGTATTAAAAACGGTATCAGAAGTATCTTTAATAGAAATACGGAATAACTGGATAACAGCACTGATTGCCCTAACAGCCGTGTCAATTTTATTAAGCACTATAGGCATTAAATTGTCTATAGTACAGACATTTCTTAACAGCTCGTTAAGAGCAATTGCGTATATTTTTAAAGGAATTATACGCTTAATTGCATCTTTTCCGAGATGGATAAGCGGACTGTTTAAGGGCATAAGAGGCTTTTTAAAATCCTTAGGGATGAGTGAAAGACTCAGCAACATAATAGCAATTATAATTATAATTATTATTATTTAAAAAATATATATGATTATAATATTCTCGCTCGAAAGAGCGAGTTTTTTATTAATATAATAAAATTGTAAATAGAATAATTAAACATATACAAAATAAAAGGAGGTTAACATAGGTTTACAATAGATAAAAAGTAAAAAGTGAAAGGATTATTGATTTTATATATTAATTATATATAATAAAAAATGATAGTATAATAATATAAAGAAAGAGGAAATTTATATGAGTAAAGAAATAGAAGTAAGATATCAATTAAATAATAAAATAGAATTGGAAAGATGGTTAAATCAAAATACAAAATTGATTCATTCTAGTCATCAAATTGATACATATTATGATAATAAGTATAAATCATTTATTAAAGATCCAGAACATATATATGATTGGTTAAGAATAAGGGAAGAAAACAATAATATTACAATTAATTATAAACATTGGTTACCAGAAGGAGAGGTCATTCGTACATATTGTGAAGAAAACGAATTAAATATCTCATCATCAGAAGAAATGAAAAAAATATTGTGTAATTTAGGATTTGATGTATTAATTGTAGTAGATAAAGTAAGAAATTCATGGATATATGAAGAATATGAAATTTCAATTGATACTGTTAAAAATCTTGGAGATTATATAGAAATTGAATATAAAGGAAATGAAAATAGCAATATTAGTGATATTATTAAGAATTTAAATATAATTTTAGAAAAAATAAATGCATACATTGGCGAAGAAGACCATGGAGGATATGGATTTAAATTAATAAAACAAAAATATAGTAATTAGGATGTAGGTTTGTATAAAAAAAGAGAATTTTTACTTTAAAAATTCTCTTTTTTGCTATATAATCATTTATAGAGGTGTAATTATAATATGAAACAGATTGAAATAACGGTAAGATTAAATGAAAATATGCAAAGTGCTATAAGAAAATTAGAAATGCAAGGATTTAAAAAAATTAGAGAAGGTGAAATTGATGACTTATATATGACATCAAAATTGAATGAGTTAAAAAAAGATAATATTCAGAATATTTTAAAAAAATCAGTATTATTAAGAAATTTAAAATTTGAAAATAAAGAAATAAAAAAGATTACATATAAAAATAAAGAGATTGATGAAAATGGAAATGTGATATCAGAAGAAAAAACCAATTTGGATTGCAATGATTTAGAAAAAGCAAAAGATTTATTTGAACACTTAGAATTTGAAGAACTTATAAAAGTGAGATATAAAATAATAGTATATAGCAAGGATGAAGTAGAATATGCTTTTCAAGATGTTGAAAATTTAGGAACATTAATTGAATATGAAAATACTGAAGATTTTACAGGAAAATCTTTAGATGAAATTAATGATACAAAAAATAACATGTATAATGAAATAAAGAATACAGGTGTGAATTTAACTGATGAGATGGATGTAAAAAAAGCTTATGAACTAATATTAAATAAATATTTTAAAAACGATGATAAGTAATTGATTAAGAGTTATGAAAACATATAAAAAATAAGAATAAATAATAAATGGTATTCAATATGAATAGTATAAAAAATTAAAGTATAATTAATCAATAGCTAAATATTTATTAAGAAATAAAAGACAATAATAGAATTATAACATAATAGGCGTCTTAACATTAGTTGTATCAAAAAAGTATGATATATGTTTGATAAACCTACAAAAACTCAAAAATAAATAATCCTAAATACTTGAATAACATAAATTATTATGTTATAATATGCAAAGTCAGTGATAAAAATACGCCAAGAGGAGGTGCAAAAATGCCAAATATTAAATCTGCAATTAAAAGAGTTAAAGTTATCGAAAAGAAAACTTTAGAAAATAATAAGATAAAATCAGCTTACAAAACAGCTGTTAAGAAATATGAAGTAGCTAACACAAACGGAGATAAATCAGCTGTAGAATTATTAAATAAAGCAAAAAAATTAGTTGATCATGCAGCTACTAAAGGTGTAATATCAAAAAATGCAGCAAGCAGAAAAAAATCTAAATTAGATTTAAAATTAGCTGTAAAATAATTAAGAAATAAAGGCCATCACAATTAGTGATGGCTTTCTTGTATATAATAAAATAAGATGGAACTATATATGATTATAGTCCATCTTATTTCATTTACTCTAAATCAATATCATCAATTTCTTGTTGTAGTTTAGCTATCTGTTCTTGTTTTTCTTTAATTGATTTACGTTTTCTTTCTTCAAGTTTTAATTTGTGTTGTCTTCTTCTCTCTACTTGTGGAGTAGAGTTGTGTGAAATCTCTCCTATATTCATGTCAAACTGTTTTTGATAAATTCCCTTCTCAGGAGTATAGCACAATTGACCAATATAATTTCCACATGGAACTTCTGGATTTTCTTGCAATCCATTATTCAAATATCTTTCCACTCTGTCTTGATTCAAAAGTAGATAAAATAAAGTTTTTAAATATTTTGAATCTGATAATTTTGAAAAATCAAGTCCTAATTGAATTGATCTTGTATCCCTACGTCTCAAACTATGGTGGTGTCCAGGTATATTTACGGGAACAGCGTCATCTTCACCATACCATGAAACTAAAGCATTATAAACCTTTGTACCAAAAATATTGAAAATTGGCTGTGTATCCGATATTTGCAAACATACAGTATCATAAAATTTCCTAAAATTAGGATCAGAAATATAGTAATCAAATGTTATTCCAGACTCTAAGTCACCATTAATCTTTACTTTATCTTGTCTCTCGAAAGGTACATCATTTGAAATATAATTATGCTTTTCTTGTTTTACTGGCTTATTCTTTTTAAATATATCAAAAAATCCCATAAAATTTATTCTCCAAATAAATATTTATTTTATGATAACATTCTTTATATAAGATGTCAAAATTTGACTAAATTAAGTTGATGATATACAAGAAATCATCACAGAACTAAATGAAGAAAAGTGCTAACATTATGTCAGCACTTTTTACATATCCAAAGATTTATCATTCAAATAATCATCAATCTTTTTAACATCAACTAAATCTTTAGGCAATCCTCTTTTAACTTTAAAATCCCTAATAATAGAAAGTTTTTGAACTTGATATCCATCTTTTAAGTCAAATTGGTCAATAAAATCTTCATCAGAATCAACCACAACTTCAATATCATCACTTAATTTATAAAACCCATACTCATTTTTCTTCTCAGTATTTAAATCATATTTATTTTTAATTTGTTCAAATAAATTCTCTGTAATACATAAATCTAAATCATTAGCCATATCACGAAGATTATAAAAAACTAAACATCCACTAGAAAGAATATAAAATTGGTCTTTGGGAAAATTTAATTCCTCAAGTAATTTTAATAAATCATCTTTATTCATATAAAACCTCCATATAAAGCCTACCAATAAAATGGTAGGCTTTAATAAAAATATTCAATTAAGCTTCTGGTTCTAATAAACCAAAGTTTTTGCCATCTTTTAATTTATAAATAACATTAACTTTGCCAGTTTCAACATTGATGAAAGGCATAAATTTATTTTTAACATCATCTTGTAAAAGTATTAAAGCATCATCAACCATCATAGGTTTTACACTATAAAGTATAGTTTTAACAACTTCACCTTCAATATCATCTTCAAAATCTAAAAGTTCTTTCTCTTGGATTCTAATTGTTTCCACCATATTTTGTTTGTCTTTTTTTGTTTTAGATTTTCTGATTTGACCTTCCAAAATACCAATGTTTTTATCAATAGAAGAATATAAATCTTTAGATGCTGTAGTAGCTTTGTAAACAGTACCATTAACTGTAACTCTTAATTCAGCGATTTGTTCTTCTCCATGAATTTCGAAAGTTGCAACAGCTGAAAAATCATCACCTAAGTATTTTGATAATTTCTCAACTTTTTCAGATGTATAAGATTTTATAGCATCTGTTAATTCAAAATCTTTTCCTGTAATATTTAAATTCATAATAAGTCCTCCTTAAAAGATTATTCCAAGAAGATTATATATTAAGAAAAAATAAAAAACAATAAATTTTAAATTTTCTATTGCAATTATTTGAAAACAAGAAAATTAAATTTTATTTATAGATCAGTCTAAACGAAATTTTTCTTTTATAATTTTAGCAGTATCAATTGCAGATAATTCAGAATTATCTATTTTTATATAATTTTGACAATTTAATTCATTTTCTAAAGAATAATTACGATGATTTTTTTCAGCATGAAATATTTGTTTTTCACTAAATTCAATATTTTGTTTTTCTGGTTTATAAAATAATCGGTTTTCGGTTTTATTTCGATTAAGTCTAATATCTAGAGGAGCGTTTAATTCAACATAGTAAAATTTTCCACCATTAGATTCAAAAATATTTTTAAAAATTGAAATATTTTCAATGTCAGACAATTTATCATAATTTACAACACATGTAAAAATAATACCAGGAATAGAGCTTTCAGAAAAATATTTAAACATATTAATTCTAAGCATTTTAACCATCTCCTGTCCTTCTCTAGTACTATAGCTGAAAAAATTATTTACAAGATCTATGGACATATGATTATGAAATAATTTGAAATTTGTTAATTTAGCTAATTCCTGTCCAACTGTCATTTTACCAACAGCTTGAGGTCCAGTTATCATTATTAAATCAGGCATATTACCTCCTTTTAATTTTAACTCACAATTATACTTTAAATTATAATTGTGAAAAAAACAATAAATTTTAAATTTTCTATTGCAAAAAAAAATAATCGTGCTATAATAGAACATGAAAGTCAAAGAAAGTCAAAGTCAGAAAAAGGAGGATAAAGTCAAAAGTGAGAATTTCAGATGTAATAGAACAATTCATCGATGATATGTTTGATGAAGAAAACGAAGCAATAATACAAAGAAATGATTTAGCGACAAGGTTTAATTGTGTACCATCACAAATAAACTATGTTATATCAACAAGATTTACACCAATTCAAGGATATTATGTGGAAAGTCAAAGAGGAGGTGGAGGCTATATAAGAATAGTTAGAACACAAGTCAATGAAGAAGATGCAAAAAAATCTTTATTAAATAAAATTGGAGATAAACTGACAGTTAAAGAAGCAAACTCACTACTAGAAATATTAAATCAAGAAGAATTAATAACAGACAAAGAATTAAAAATATTTAAAAGCTTAGTAACCGATAATTGTTTATCAACAATAAAAATCAAAAAAGAAGAAATCAGAGCAAATATTTTGAAAAATATAATAATAAATTTGTAAGTCAAATGACTTCAATAGAAAGGAATAAAATATGAAATGTCAAAACTGTGGAAAAAATGAAGCAAATTTCCAATACAGACAAATAATAAATGGAAAGAAAAAAGAATTGATTTTATGCAGTGAATGTGCTAAAAAATTAGGATTGGACAACATGGACATAGGATATGAGTTTGGAGGAATGAGTGATATTTTAGGAGGACTATTCAACGGTTTCCTAGAAGATACTAGAATACCTCTAATTCAAACAAGCAACTTAGAGTGTAAAACATGTGGAACAAACTATAATAACTTCATAACAGATGGAATGTTAGAATGTGAAGATTGCTATAAAACATTTGATAAACAAATAGATAAGGTATTAAAAAATATACACAATAGTAATAGACATATTGGAAGAAAGCCATCAGAGAAGTTAGATAAAGTAGCAGAAGAATCTGTAGAATATCAACTTGAAAACAAGGAAGAAACAAAATTAGAAAAATTACAAAGAGAATTAAGAGCAGCAGTAGAAGAAGAAAGATATGAAGATGCAGCAAAATTAAAAAATCAGATAAAGGAGATTGAAAAATAATGTCTTGGTATTTAAAAAATGGAAAAGATTCAGATGTTATATTATATTCAAAATCTAGATTAACAAGAAATTTAAGTAAAGTAAAATTCAATACAGCAAACGACAGCAAAGATCAAAAAAAGGTATATGAAATATTAAAGAAAATAACACCAAAGTTGGGATATAACTTGAAATTCATAGATTATAACACAATTGATGAACTAACAAAAAAATCATTACTAGAAAAGAATATAATAACAAAAGAATTCTATAATTTTAAAAATAATTATAAAGCAATCATAATCAATGAAGATGAAAATATTTCAATACAAGTAAATGGACAAGATCAAATAGCAATGCAAGTATTCCAAAGTGGAAAAAGCATAGAAGAAACAACAAAATTAATAATTGAATTAGATAAAAAATTAGAAAAATTATTAAATTATGCATTTAATGAAAAATATGGATATTTATCACCAAATTTAATGAATATAGGAACAGGATTAAAAGAAACTGTAAAATTACATTTACCAGGATTAAATATTACAAACAACATAAAGAAAGTAAGAAATACAGTAAATAATTTAGGAATCACAATGAATGAAGAAGAAGGTGATATCTTTGAAATATCAACAACACAGATAATAGGAACAACAGAAGAAAATATTAAAGAAAGTATAAAACCAATAATAGATAACATCATTGAAAATGAACGCAAACTAAGAAAATATTTAATTAAAAATACAGAAGATATTGAAGATGAGATATTAAGAGACTTTGGAATAATTTCATATTCAAACAAAATCAAAGACGAAGAATATCAAAATTTAATATCAATGGTAAAAATGGGAGTGGATTTAGGAATACTAGAAAAAATAGATGACACAAAAATTAAAAAAATCTTAAATTACTCAAACCCATATACATTAGCAAAATATTTAGGTCAAGATATAACAAACCTAGATATAGAAAAAGAAAGAGCTAAAATTTTAAAAGAAATAATAAATAAATAATATTAAAAACAAAAGAAAGGAGAATACTATGAAGTTTACAACAAGAACAGACAAAATATTTGAAATTGCAAGAAATTTTGCAATAGAAAGTAATAGCACATACATTGGAACAGAACACATATTATATGGAATTGTAATAGAAGGAACAAGCAAATCAAGTCAATATTTATTAGCCCACAAAGTAGATGAATTAGCATTAAGAAAAGAAATAATGAATATAACTAGAATAGGATCAATATTTGCAGCCTTTGATGATGTTCAATTAACACCAAACTCAAAAAGAATAATACAATCAGCATTAATAAATGCAAGAGCAAAAGGAAATGACAAAATAGATGCAGATGATCTAACAATAGGAATATTGGAAGAATCAAATTCAATAGCAAATAGAATTTTAATAGATTTATCAATAGATTTAAATGAATTATATGAAGAATTAAATAATTCAGGAAAAGGAGAAAATACGACAACGACAAATAATAGTTACAATAATACACCAACATTAAATCAATATAGTTTAGATTTAACACAAAAAGCCAAAGAAGGAAAATTGGATCCAGTAATAGGCAGAAAAGAAGAAATACAAAGAGTAATTCAATTATTATCAAGAAGAACAAAGAATAATCCATGTTTAGTTGGAGAACCAGGTGTAGGTAAAACAGCAATAGTAGAAGGCTTAGCAGAAAGAATTGAGCAAAAGAAAGTACCGGAGCAACTATTTAACAAAAGAGTAGTAAGCTTAGACTTAACAAGTTTAATGGCAGGCGCAAAATATAGAGGTGATTTTGAAGAAAGAATAAAAAATGTACTAGATGAGGTAAAAAAAGCAGGAGATATTATTTTATTCATAGATGAAATTCATACAATAGTAGGCGCAGGATCAACAGAAGGCTCAATGGATGCAGCAAATATCTTAAAACCACTATTAGCTAGAGGTGAAATTCAATTAGTAGGAGCAACAACATTAAAAGAATATAGAAAATATATAGAAAAAGATGCAGCATTAGAAAGAAGATTCAGTCCTGTAACAGTTTCAGAGCCAACAGAAGAAGATACATTACAAATATTAAAAGGAATTAGGGATAAATATGAAGCACACCACAATGTAAAAATCACTGATGAAGCATTAAAAGCAGCAGTTGAATTATCATCAAGATATATAAATGATAGATTTTTACCTGACAAAGCAATAGATTTAATGGATGAAGCCGCATCAAAAATAAGAATGCAAACTTATGAAGAACCAGTAACATTAAAGGAAAAAGCAGAAGAAATAGATAAAATAAATAAAGAAAAAGAAGAAAGCGTAAGAAAACAAGAATTTGAACAAGCAGCAAAATTAAGAGACAAAATAAAAGAATTAAAAGACGAATATAATAAAGAAAAAGAAAAAATAGAGAATGACAAAAAGAATAAGATTTATATATTAAACGAAGAAGATATTGCACAAGTTGTATCATCATGGACAGGAATTCCAGTATCAAAGGTTTCTGAAACAGACAATGAAAAGTTAAAGAAACTAGAAGAAAATTTACATGAAAGAGTAATTGGACAGGATGAAGCGGTAAAAGCAGTAGCAAAAGCAATCAAAAGAAACCGTATGGGTCTAAATGATCCAAGCAAACCAATCGGATCATTCCTATTCCTAGGACCAACAGGTGTTGGTAAAACAGAGTTATCAAAAGCATTGGCTGAGAATCTATTTGGAAGTGAAGATTCATTAATAAGAATTGATATGTCAGAGTATATGGAGTCACATTCAACAGCTAAATTAATAGGTGCTCCTCCAGGATATGTAGGATATGATGAAGCAGGTCAATTAACTGAAAAAGTAAGAAGAAAACCATATTCAGTAATACTATTTGATGAAATTGAAAAAGCACATCCAGATGTAATGAATATAATGCTTCAAATCTTAGATGATGGAAGATTAACAGATTCACAAGGAAGAATAGTAAACTTTAAAAACACTGTAATAATCATGACATCAAACATTGGCGCACAAAAAATTACAGATAAAAAACCATTAGGATTTAAAGCTACAAAAGAAGAATCAGAAAAAGAAAATGAAACAATTAAATCAGAGGTTATGGCAGAATTAAAACGTGATTTCAAACCAGAATTTTTAAATCGTATTGACGAAATAATAGTATTCAATAAATTAACAGAAAAAGAAGAAGGACAAATTTTTGATTTATTAATAAGTAAAGTAATTGAAAGAATGAAAAAACAAGGAATTACAATAAAAGTTGATAAAAAGGCAAAAGATTTAATAATTAAAAAAGGAATTGATACAAACTATGGAGCAAGACCATTGAAAAGAGCAATCCAAACAATGGTTGAAGATAACATAGCAGATGCAATGCTTGATGGAAAAATAAAAACAGAAGCAACAATTTCAGCAGATAATGATAAAATTGAAGTAAAAGTATAATACTGATATTTCAAGAAGTTGACAAACTAAAGAAAATATGTTAACATAAGCTATGATTCGATTTTTGAATCGTAACTTTAAACGAGAGCGAATGCTCTCAGTCTCAGGAGCCAATGGCTCAGGAGGGCAAGATGGAACAGAACCAGTTACTAGTTGAGCACGAAGGAATCCTTTTTGGAGGAACCTACTCATCAGTCTTTCAGAAAGGAAAGGTTGAAAGCATTCTGAAAGAGAAGGATGCGATTAGAGACCTGAAGGAAACTGATAGGTTAGCAACACAGGCAGGATTGCTCATGTACCTCGATTTTAGAGGAATGGCATTTGAGGAGCGTATGAAGATTTGGACTCTTCAAAATCCGGGACAAGCAACCAGTGTTCAGATAGGAAAAACAACGATTCCTATCGTTAAAGTAACACGAAGGCTGTTTAAGTTCAGCGAGAATAATTGATTTGTTCTAAACAGAAGGAGCGAGTTGACAAACTCGCTCCTTTTGCTATTTATTTTACTATTATAAAATGTAAATATATAATTGCAATAATAAAATATGATTGCTATAATAAAATAGAATTCAAAAGAAAAAAAGGATGGACTAAATGGACATATTAGCAATAATTGTAATATTACTAGTATTTATCGTTCTTTTAATAGCATCAGTAGTAGCACAAATGCGAGCAGTTGGAATAAAAGTCACAGATTTTTGGTCATTCATAAACGCGAATCAAGAGCTTGATAGCTTATATGAATTTTCTAAAAGATATACTAAAATGACTCCACAGCAACAAGTAATATATTTGGGTGAAGCAGAAAAAATGTTTGCAGCATTTGATAAAATTCCACAAACAGTATGGGAAGATGATCATGATAAATATGAAGCCGTACTAGATACATACAAAGATATAAGAGTTATGCGTTGGAATGAGCTTCATCAAGATCAAGACGATGAAGAGGAAGATGAATAAAATGAATGATAAAAAAATTACAGAAAGAACAATAAAAAATAATAAGAAAGAAACACTGCAAAAAAGAATCTTTCTATTATATATTCCAGGAACAATTGCAATCGCATTTGCAATTGCTTATGTAATGACGCAAAATATGACATTTTTATGGCTATTTGGATTATTTTCTTTTATAACAATTTTTGGAATAGATGGAAATACAAAGGTATGTGAAAACTGCCATAAATGGGGAAGTGTAAATTGGACTTTGGAAAAAGGAAAAGAAGAAGTACAAGAAATCATCACTGAAAATGCTTTTGGAAAACGACAAAAAACATACAAAAAAACAAAATATAATAACAAAATAGGAATATGTAAATGTTGTAAACACAAAACAATTAAAGAAACAAAACAAAGAATATAAATAATAAAATAAAGATAGTTACTTAAAATACTATCTTTTTTTATATGAAAAAGTATACAAAAAATCAACAAATTACAAAAATGTTACAAAAATAATACATTTTTTACTATTTTATGTTTACAAACTAAAAAAAAGGTGCTATACTTTAGATATTGACACAAAGAGGAATGATACACAAACGAAAATTTAGGAGGAACATAAATGGAAAAAAATTATTTAGAGAACAACAGTCTAACTTTAATCGGTAAAATTACTGATGATAAAATATTTAGTCATGAGATTTACAGCGAAAAGTTTTATACAGTAAATGTAAGCGTACCAAGATTAAGTGGAAATGCAGATCTAATACCAGTAACAATCTCAGAAAGATTGTTTAAAGACAGTGATTTAATTGTAGGAAGAAATGTAAAAGTAGAAGGACAATTCAGATCATACAATAGTTATGAAAAAGAAAAAAATAGATTAATATTAACAGTATTTGCAAAATCAATCGAATTTATTGAAGATGAAATTGATAATATTGAATCAACACAAGGAATTGCAACAAATGAAGTAGAGTTAATTGGTTATATATGTAAGCCACCAATTTATAGACAAACACCATTTGGAAGAGAAATAGCAGATGTATTATTAGCAGTAAATAGAGCATATAATAAATCAGACTATATTCCATGTATAACATGGGGAAGAAATGCAAGATTCTGTTCAGAAATGACTGTAGGAACAGAAGTTAAAATTATAGGTAGAGTTCAATCAAGAAACTACGAAAAGAAATATGAAGATGGTACTGTAGAACAAAGAGTAGCATATGAAGTATCAGTAGCAAATCTTGAATTAATAGATAATGAAGAAAATCAAGCAGAAGAAAAAGAAGTAGAAGCGTAAATAGAACAAATTTAATATATTGGAAAAAATGAGGAGCTTGAAAATAAGAGAGCTCCTTTCTTTTGCAATTTATTGACTTTTAAGACAATTGACTTTATAATAAAAAGGTATAATATACAAGGAGGAAAGTTATGGGTGAAGTAATAGTCATCACATCTGGTAAAGGAGGAGTTGGTAAAACAACAACAACAGCAAATCTTGGTTCTGCATTAGCAATGCGCGGAAAAAAAGTAGTTTTGCTAGATACAGATATTGGCTTGAGAAACCTAGATGTTGTAATGGGATTAGAAAATAGAATCGTATACGACATTGTAGATGTTATCGAGGGAAAATGTAAATTAAGACAAGCTTTAATAAAAGATAAAAGATTTACAGATTTATTTTTGTTGCCCGCAGCCCAAACTAGAGATAAAGACGCAATAAATGAAGATGAAATGATCAGATTAACTCAAAGATTAAAAGAAGAGTTTGATTATATAATTGTAGACTGTCCAGCTGGAATTGAGCAAGGATTTAAAAATGCAATATCAGGAGCAGATAGAGCTATAGTTGTAACAAATGCAGAAATTTCATCAATTAGAGATGCTGATAGAATTATAGGATTATTAGAAGCATCAAATATTAGAAACCCTGAATTAATAATAAATAGAATCAGACCTGATATGGTAAAAAGAGGCGAAATGATGGACGTTGAAGATATATTAGACCTGTTATCAATAGATTTAATAGGTGTAGTACCAGAAGACGAAAATATCATCACTCAAACTAATAAAGGTGAACCAGCAGTAGCTAACAAAAAAGCAGCTTCAGGAAAGGCTTATATCGAAATAGCTAGAAGAATTTTAGGCGAAAACGTTGAAATCACAATTCCTGGAAGGAAAAAAGAATCGTTCTTTAGTAGAATATTCAAAAATAAATAAACTGAAAATATGGAGGAAGAAATGTTCTATTTCAATAAATTTTTTAAAAAGAATGAAAACACAAGCGAAGAAAAAGGCAAAGTAAAAAATAAGGAACATGCAAAAGAAAGATTACATTTAGTATTAATGCAAGATAGAGCAAACGTTTCAGCTGACTTTTTAGATATGATGAGACAAGAAATTATAGATGTAATAAAGAAATATGTTAATGTAGATGACAAAGAAATAGATGTAAAATTAACAAACAAACAAAATAGCGATGGAACAGTAGGAGCTCCAGCATTATATGCAAATATTCCTTTTAAAAGTGTAAAAAGCGAAATAAAACTTGAAATAAATAAGGAAGAAAACACAAAACAAAAAGCAAAAAGAGAAAAAATCGAAGCTGAAGTCAAAGCACAAATCGCAGACGAAAAAAAGAATGAAGAAATAGAAAAAAAGACTTCTAAAAAAACTGAAAAGAAATCAGTAGAACCAGTAGAAAAAAAGAAAAAAGCAGAAAAAATTGAAACTCCTAAAACAAGTAAATAATTTGTTGAATTAATATACAAAGGAGATAAGATTGAAAAAGAGATTAAGTAAAAACATTGAATGGATAATACTAATAGCCACAGTATTATTGTCAATAATAGGATTGTTTGCAATTTATTCAGCAACAGCAAGTACTAAACATGAAGAATTTTATAAACAATTAATGTGGCTAGGAATAAGCATTCCAGTAATGATTGCATTAATAATAGCCGATTATGATCAATTAGCAAAAGCGGTCCCGGTTCTTTATGGGATAAGTTTGTTATCCCTTGTAGCAGTATTATTTACAAAGCCAATAGGAGGAGCAACCAGCTGGTTTGTAATAGGAAGTATATCAGTACAACCATCAGAATTTTCAAAAATAATATTCATAATAACAATAGGATTATTAATAGCAAAAATAAAAAAGAATAATGAAAATGAAATTAATAAACCATTAAAATTATTGCAAGTACTAACAGTTGCAGCAATACCATTGTTACTAATATTAAAACAGCCAGATTATGGAACAGGTGCGGCATTTGTATTCGCACTATTATGCATGTTATTCACAGCAGGAATTTCAAAAAAATATATAATAACGGGTACATTATTAGTAGTAATAATCATACCATTATTATACTTCTTTGTCTTACCACCACATGCAAAACAAAGAATTCAAGTATTCCTAAATCCTGCAGTAGACCCTAGAGGATCGGGGTACAACTTAACGCAATCTAAAATCGCAATAGGTGCAGGACAATTAACAGGAATGGGATATTTAAAAGGAAACCAAACTCAATTAGGATTCCTATATCCAAAATCGACAGACTTTATCTTTTCTGTAATAGGAGAAGAATTAGGATTTGTAGTAGCAGGATCAATCATAATTTTATATGTAGTTCTGATAACCAAATCCATATCAATAGCCAAAACCGCAAGGGATGAATTAGGCTCATTAATAGCCAGTGGAATAACAGGAATATTTTTCTTTCATATGATTGAAAATATTGGAATGACAATAGGAATGCTTCCAATCACAGGTGTTCCATTACCTTTTGTAAGTTATGGCGGAAGTTCATTATTAAGTAATTTTATAATGATCGCATTATTATTAAATATCAGTGGTCGTAGACAAAAAAATATTTTTATAGAATAGGTCAAAAATGATAAAGAAATTAAAAATAGGAAATGTAGAATTAGAAAATAATTTAGTTTTAGGACCAATGGCAGGCTATACAGACCTGCCATTTCGTATTATTTGTGAAAAGTATAATCCAGGTCTTGAAGTAACAGAAATGGTTAGTGCAAAAGGTCTATACTATGATGATTCCAAAACAAAAGAACTATTTAATACAACAGGTCAAACAAACAAAATATCAATTCAAATATTCGGAAGTGATGTAAAAGCGATGGGCTATGCAGCAAAGTATTTATCAGAAAATAATATTGGAGATATCATAGATATAAATATGGGCTGCCCAGCACCTAAAATAGTAAAAAATGAAGACGGGAGTAAGCTTTTGTTAAATTTAGATTTAGCAGAAGATGTAGTAAGAGCGGTAGTTGATAACAGCACTAAGCCAGTTACGGTAAAAATAAGAAAAGGCTGGGATCATCAGCACATTGTTGCAGTAGAAGCAGCAAAGAGAATTGAAAGAGCAGGGGCATCGGCTATTGCAATTCATGGAAGAACACGTTCAGATTATTATACAGGTACTGCAGATTGGGATATTATAAGACAAGTTAAGAAAAATGTAGGAATTCCGGTAATAGGAAATGGCGATGTAAAAACACCAGAAGATGCCAAAAGAATATTTGAACAAACAAATGTTGATGGAATAATGATAGCCAGAGGAACTTTAGGTAACCCATGGATATTTAAACAAATAAAGGAATATTTAGAAACTGGAACATATTCAAAAATAACAAATGATGAACTACTAAAAGTAATGTTAGAACACATTGACTTAGAAGTTAAAGAAAAAGGCGAATACACTGGAATTCGTGAAATGCGAAAACATATTTCATTCTATTTAAAAGGTTTAAAAGATGCATCAGAAATGAGAAATAGAGTAAATAGAATAGAAAATAAAGAAGAGTTAAAGCAAACATTAATTGAATATTTAAAATAATTTACTCGATAATAGAATTATAGTAAATAACTAATATTTGTTAATAAAGTAAATTATATAATCAAAATATAGTCTGGCAAATTAATAGAGCTAGGCTATTATTTTTTTAAAAATTAATTTTAATAAAGCTGAGAAGATATAAATTAGAAATAAAAATAAAAATATTGTAGATAGAATATGATATAATAAATTAAAAATTTCATGAATTTAAAATAAATTTTAAATTGAATTGGAAATAATTTGTTAAGAATTAAATTTGAATTTCAACAAAAGTAGGAGCATAAAAGATGGATGTAGAAAAATATTTATCGAACTTTTTCAAAGGAACTAAAACCCCTAATTTAAAAGGAATGAGATTTTTAATGGATGAATTAAGTCATCCGGAAAATGATTTAAAAATAATTCATATTGCAGGTACAAATGGAAAAGGCAGTGTTACAGAGATGATAACAAATGTGCTAATAAAAGAGGGGTATACTGTCGGAAAATTTATTAGTCCCCATTTAGTACATTATAATGAAAGAATCAGTATAAATAACAATAATATTACTAATGCAGAAATGGAAAAATTAATTAATGAAATCAAACCAGTAATGGATAAATACAATTCCAACAATGAAATACCTATTACATTTTTTGAACTGGTAACAACAATGTCTTTTTTACACTTTAAGCAAAATAAATGTGATTTTGTTGTATTAGAAACTGGATTGGGTGGTCTATATGATTGTACTAATATCATAAATCATCCTCTTGTAAGTATTATTACTTCAATAGGCTATGATCATATGCATATATTGGGAGATACATTACCTAAAATAGCATTTCAAAAAGCTGGTATCATAAAACATAATTCTCATACAGTAATATTTGAATCACAACAAGATGTAGATAATATTTTTATTGAGAAATGCAACAAAGAAAATAATATTATTCATACAATCAAGAATGTAGATATTAAAAACTATCATTTCGATGATTTATTTCAGTATTTTGATTATAAAAATTTGAAAAATATAAAAATAAATCTTAAAGGAAATGTTCAAGTGAAAAATGCTTGTTTATGTATAGAAACTTTGAATATTTTAAATAAATTAGGATACAAAATTAGTCTTATTAATATAAAAGAAGGATTGAGTAGCGTGATACATAAAGGAAGAATGGAGAAATTAAATAATGAGCCACTGATTATATATGATGGTGCACATAATGAACCAGCCATAAAAAATCTTCAAGATATGGTAAAAATGTATTATTCTAAAATGAAAAAAGTTTATATAATTTCGATATTAAAAAGAAAAGATTATATAAATATGTTAAAATTAATTGCTGAAGATAAAGAGGCCATATTTATTCTTACATCTGGAGATGATACAGAATCTTTTGCATCAAATGATGAATTATTTGAATGTATGGAAAAATTTACGCCAAAAAATAGATTATATAAAAAGAGTTTAAATGAAGCTATAGAGGATGCACTTAAGAGTGAGAGTGATACAGTTAATTTTGTTATAGGTAGTTTTTATATTTACGGTAGTGTTATTAATATAATAAATAATAAATAATATCTATAGTCAGGAAAAGCTATGAATATTAACTTTGCAACTATAGATATTATTGCAACAAAAGACAACAATTTGTATGTACTCGAAATTAATTTAGGAGTTTGTACAACTATATTTACTCAGTTAGTAGATAATGGAGTAGACCTTGTTAAGGAT
>ERZ772956.223-NODE-223-length-46847-cov-5.193003_pt1 | contig 46847 bp, 55 predicted proteins | sample MGYA00580683_ERZ772956 | MGnify/ENA primary metagenome ERZ772956 (study PRJEB29015, sample SAMEA2738077) | human oral metagenome | biome: human oral; feature: human-associated habitat; material: saliva | place: China | collected 2212 ... | reverse complement strand
CTTTAGCTGAGTTAGAACGTTTTTCATTTTCAGCTTTTACTGACAATGATTTAGCATTGTTAGAGTTTTCTACTGCTTTTGCTGAGTTAGAACGACGTTCATTTTCAGTCTTAGCTGAAGTTGATAGACGGTTATTTTCAGCAACAACAGAATTAGATTTTGCAGTGTTTTCTTCTACAACTTTTTGAGCAGATGTAGAAAGACGAGTGTTTTCAATATCTACTGATTGAGATTTAGCTTTGTTTTCAGCTTCGATACGAGCAGAGTTGCTAAGGTTATGGACTACAGTCTCAGAGTAAGTAGCTGATTTCTTGTTGTAGTCAGCCTTCTTAACTAGATATTCTTTGATTGCATCTTTGTTAAGACCTTGTTGTTCAGCTAGAGAGCGAACGTAAGCTTGATACCCCTCAATAGTTGTACCGTCTGCAGTATCTTGAATTTTTTCAGATACTTGAATGATTGCATCTTTGTATTGAGCAACTACGGCTGCAGTATCTGCATCCAAAGTTTTGATGAAGTCATTATAAGATTCAACTGCTTTAAGATGTGCTGCATCTAAATCATGGTTAAATGCAACAGTAGAGTTCTTTTGTTCTACCCACTGAGAAGTTGCAGTTGAGTGAGCTGCTGCAGTAGATTTAAGTTCTTCTGCTTTTTTAGTTTCTTCTGCAGAGATAGATTTAACTGCTTTAGCAGTATCTTCAGCAGTTGAAGTTGTAGGAGCTACTTTAGTTTTATCTTGAACTACGTTTACACCAACTTGTTCAGCTTTCTTAGCTTCTTCTTGGACTTCTTTGTGGTCAATAGTAACAGGAACTTCACCAGTTACTTTACCTTCATTTCCGAGGTCAGCTTTCTGATTTTCAGAGATAGCTCCTGCTGCTTCATTTAAGTTAGTTGAAGCATTTCCAGTAGGAGTTTCGTTTGTGATAGTAGATTCTTTTACTTCTTTGCCAGTTTCTTGAGCTGCTTTACCAGTATCTTGAACTGCTGGTTTGTTAGCTTCTACTACCTCATCAGCGCTAACTTGCGTTGTACCCATAGCAAGACCAACCGCTGCTAATCCGAGGATAACACCTGCTGCTCCGCCTGCCTTCATAGTTCGGATTGAACCATAGGCTCTTGTTTCTTTGCTATATGACGACATATAGTTCACCTCACAAAATTTTTATTAGACATTTCTTACGAGTTTATTCGCAAGAAATATACACCGAAACTAACAAGCATGTAATATAATTATGGTGAGGCTGAGATAAAATTAAAAGAGCGACTGGATTAGACGCTCTTTTAGACTACAAATAACGAGGATTAAGATTTATATCAAGTACACCTACTACTGTGTTTAGTTCCCTACCATCGAAGTATGGGATTCCCGATAACTTCATGGCTCCACGTTTTAGTTTGTCTGGTAGGTCTGGGAATGGTTGAGCAAGGTTCATACCCTTATACTGTTTTCTAAAGGTTTTAGCTTCTTCTTCAGTGAAACCGTAATAAACCAAAGCCTCTTCCATAGAGTCTAGTAAAGGATTATCTGTATAGACAATCTTCGCTCCACCATCCCTACCAAGCTCTTTAGCTTGAGCCAATGTTAACTCTTCTCCAGTATTAGAGTTGATGTACTTCCTACCTGGTGCAGTGTAAACAAACAACTTGCTAATGTCTACCGTTTTTAACTCGCCATCAATACCCAAGACTAAAGCATTATTCATAAGGTAAAGCAAATCGTCTTCGTTAGTTAATGAGTACTCATCTTTTGTTGAGAGCTCTTTTACCCCATAAGGTACATTTGAACCCTTAGGGAAAATAAGTGAGTAACCGTCTTTGAGTTTACCATTCTGCATTTCCCAAATAAGAGATGCCAACCTTCTAGGTGACATAGAGCCTTTAGGGAAAGGAGAAACAATGCCATCTGCTGAGTCCCCACGCAATACTTTATAAAGGAGTAAAGTGTTATAAGGCACATATAAATTTTTGAAAGAAGATAACCCCTCAACTACTTCTTGATAGTTGTCAGGTGTAACTTGAATATACCTATTCTTTTCTAAATCTTTGCTTTCTGCCCAAGTAGTTTTCTTACTTCGGAAGAATACAGAAACCTGTTCATCAACTATAGGTAACATATCTGCATCGTTGGTAATAACATCAATGTAATGATTTGGATACTGTTCTTTTGCCTTTTGAATGGCTAGGAAAACTAAGTCATCAGCTTCCCAATTATGCATGAATACGCACTGTACTCCACCTCGTTGGAGTAAGTCTTGTGCTAGGGATACCCCTTCATACATATCTGAACGCATACTTTCACGTTTACCTTTATATTCACCGTCTACTCCAGTAGGTTGCTCCTTCATGAAGTAAGCCTTACGGCTAGGGCAAGGACGGTCGAAACAAACAACAGTAGGGATTTTACCACCCTTAGACCAGTTGAAAATGTTTTTGATAGTACCGTTAGCGATGGTTGTATCTACTACTTGAGATACACCATTCACTTTCATAGTACGTGAGAGTTTAACTCCTGCATAGGAGAAATTGTGAGCCATGTGGTTGAAGTCCACGATAAGGACTCGGTCTGATTTACTTGTTGGATTAAATGTCATTTTTAGTCTTTCTATTCTACACCTAGACTAACTGCAAGAGAAATAAAGTACTCAAACAGACCGTCTACCGTAGATTCATTTAAAGTTACGCTAAAGTACAAGTTAAGAGTGTACCTTATAGAAGAATGGTCTATAGTCAAGAACTCTAACTCTTCTTTAGAGAATTTTCTAAGCTCTATCCCAAACTGGTCGAAAGAGTCTGCCAACGTTTTTATGTTGTGAGTACCACGATACCTACCATTTAGCTTGAAAAGTATTCTTTTTAGTAATATCTCCATAAGTATTGTGGAGGTTAGTATATAGGGTATGTAAGATAAATCCTTACAAGTACTCAAACTAGGACAAGAAGAGTTATAAATTTTGATTAACTCTGATAAAGGCAAAGGAATATCGTTATCATAATAACGTTGGGCAATCATACAATAACCTCCTCACATCCTTCAGCGAGCATACGGTTTATAGAACTCATACCCCCCAAGGTATCGTATGACAAATCATAATCAAAGAGCTCGTTATAAACCTTCTTAGCAAAGGACTTAGAGGACTCCTTATAGATGGAGTCAATGTCATCGGTTAGGACTACTACCATAACCAAGCCTGGCTCCCAAATGAAAGCCCTGTAAGTACCCTCCTTGAGTTGAGGTGTTCGAAAAACTCGTCTAAGAAGTTTGCCTTGTTCTAAGCAACTAGGCTCCTCTACCCCTAAGCGTATTGCCAGTTTAAGGAAATACTAGAAGATGCCATCAACAACATCTTCTTTGATTTCTCTACTTTCAATATCAAACCACTCACGTTTAAGGGAAGAAAAATCTAACTCTAAGAAAGAGAGTTCTTCTTCGGTAAAACTTCTTATACTTACACCTAGGGAAGATAAGGACTGTACTAAGCCCTTAGGAATGTGAGAGTCTTCGTAACCACCATTCACTTTAAGAAGTATCTTCTTTAATAGTACCCCTAATAAAGTTGAAGAAGTCAAAATATAAGGGAACTGAACATAACCTACATAATTACAGAACCTAGAACATGAGGTATTATACGCATGCACGATATCTTGTAGGGAGATAGATATATCTTCTGTGCAGTATTTTTGGTCAATCATACTAGAACCTCCTAAAGTTTAACTAGTCTTCCTTTTTAGGAGAGGAAGAAATATAAGACTTAAGTTCGTCTTCGTTGTCGAGTTTCCAATTGTCGTTAGACTTCCATTCATAAGTACCGTCCTTGTAGGCGATAAGCTCCACAGTAGGACTATAAGAGTACACAGGCTTAGGAGCGCCCTGATACCCCTCGTACTTCCTAGCGTAGTAAGATTCCGCCTCGCCTTTAGAGGACTTATTATAGATTTCGATACCCTTGACAGGTTTTGAAGTATAAGTCTTTTCAGCCTTATTGTAGAAGATGATAGTACCAATGACATCTCTAGAGTCTTCTAATAGAGAATTAAACATACCTCCCATAAATCCCATAGAACTACCTTTTGCATGGTAGTACAAGGACTCAGCATCTTTATTGTTGATTAAAGAATATGTAACCTCATAACCCTTACTGCCTGAAAAATTGCTTTTTACAAAACGAGTAACTTCAGTCTTCTCTGGTTTAGTGTTATAGAACTCTAGGTCAGCAACTACTTTCTTGAAGTCGTCGCTACCTTCCTTAGCATAGGTGTAAACTGGAACTATTGTAGAAGTTTCCGAATATGTTGTAGTTGATTCAATCTTATCTGCCATATTTACTGGGTTTAGTAAACCATAAATAATTATAACTGCAATAAATATACCCCACATTGCGAATAACGTTACTATAAAAGAACCAACACTACCACCTACTCTTCGTTCTAGGAAACCATAAATCCGTTTATACCAAGGAGTCTTAACTTTCTGAGACATACTAACCCTCCTTAGAAACAACAGACATGACTACAGTCTGTTGGAACTCACCTTTAGGCAACCTTTGTCTAGAGAAGTCCCACATAAACACTGTTCCGTTATTTTTAAGTAACTTACGAGCATTTACTAAGTGCATACCAGTTTCAATACCGTTCATGTTTCCTAGCAACAGGACATCAACTTCCAAGTTTTTAGGTAGGTTATCAGGGTGATAAGCCGTTAAACCTCGGTCACTTAAATCTGATAGGGAGTCTTTATCGATATCAACACCAATGTACTCGTGACCTAGAATAGTTAAGTATTCTGCGAATACCCCTTTACCACAACCAAAGTCCATTACTACCAACTTATTAGAGCCATCAACTAGATTTCCTAGGACTCCTTTAACTAATTTAACATTTTTACTTACCATTTAAATACTCCCATATCAAAGCATCTTTTAATATTACTGCTACCTTACCATTATTGTTAGTAGAGTAAACCTTGACAGAACCCCTATGTTTAGCTAATAACTCAGCACCTTTTCCGATGTACGCTATCTGAGTTGGTAGAACGCTGTAGATTTCATCTACTAAGTGCTTTTTCTTAAAACTATTTAAGAACTCTGGTACACTACCATACTCACAAACTAGATATTTGTTGGTGACTTTGTTTTCATTAGACCTAACTTTAAGTTCTAAAATCTCGCCACCACCAAACTCACTATGCCTATGGCTAATATATTCACACTGATTGAATAAAGCCAACGCAACATAGGACGAGCAGTGACAAACCAATCCAGTTGCTAAGTCCTTAACCTCAACTCCGACTAAGTAGTACTTTAATAAAGATTTAACGTCTTCTACTGTCTTTACTTTCATTATCGTACCCTCTTTATTGTATACAGACCATCACACTTATAGACGTCATAACTAGGATTACCTTCTCCAAGAGTAAGAGAACCATCACCTAAGAACGTAAGAGGATTTTCTTTGGTTGCAGATTCAATACCTTCAAAGTCTTCAATCTCTAGGACACCAAGAACCTCTTCCTTTATGTCACCGTCACCTTCAAGTATAATTTTACCTAATCCTTGACCGTAAGCGTACTTATCAAGCTCAGTTACACTAGCTAGTTCAACGTAGTCACCTACTTCTAAGAACCCCTGTGCGTTGCTATCTACTTTCATGTTTATACCTCTAAAATTTTATACTACTATTTTAACATCTTACAGAACCAAAAGCAAGGGAAATCAAAAATAAGTGCAAGACTTTTACACTTCTTTTACTCCTACTCTGGTTTAGGGGCGTCTTCGTAAACCTTGTCAATTTCATCTTGGTTTTCTACGGAAATAAATTCGTCTAGATAAACCTCTACCTTACCATTTTCCAAGTAACCTACTCGAATAGTACGCTCAGTCTTGTATTTCCAAGGAAGAACACTGTAGGCACTACCATACTTAGCTCGTAAGGTTCTATTTAGCTCACCTTGATTGTTTGTTAGCTTAAAGTAAGAAACTTTGTAGCCTTTGTAAGTGTTAGCCTCTTTATTGTAAAGGTATAAATACCCCTCTTCACCTATTGCGACGAACAATCCTGTAGAAATGCCTTGATAACCATAGGTAAGGGTAACTATTGACTTACCAATTACTCCATTTCCTAAGAGAAGTTCCCTAGCTGTGATACGACTTTCATCGATATTACTAAGGAAAGGAGCAATCTTATTAGCCTGCTCTTCGTCACTTGGAGTCCAAGATACAAAGATAGGTCTAATGTTACTATCTTCCTTAAAAGTAACAGTTTCAGTTACTGGGGAACGTCTGATATAATATACATCGTCTAACAACCCCCGTGACCACATTGCAAAAATAAGTACTGCAATACCTACTAAGGCAATTAGACCTCCACCATGACGGTCAAAGAATGATATTAGCTTTTCTTTCATCTAGTACCCCCTAGTTAAAGTAGCCAATAGGAAATGAATCTTCACCAATGCCATTTAAGATACCAACATCATTATACTTTAAGTTAACGAAGTAAGGTCTTCCATCTTTTTCTACTTCTAAGCGAATATCGAAGTCGTCCTTGGATACTAAACCATGCTTAATCTGGTCACCAAAATAGTTAAGTAGATGAACACTATCGGACTCTAAGACTACCTCAAACCCTACCTTAGACAAATCTAAAATATGCTGAGCCAAGGCTTTACGGTAGGTTGAGTGGAAGTACGCTTCTGGTTTGTAGAAGTACAAACTAAGTGATTTAACACCATTAGCATTTACGTGTGAAGAGGGATTCTTTTTAAGTTGGGTTACCCTGTCTTCGAAGATTTCTACGTTAGCATTAGATGTGAAGTCAAAGCTGATACCCCAAGTTCGTAAGGTTTCGAGACTTACGAAACCTAAGTGTCTTGTTTTTCTGGATTCAAAGATAATCATTGTTGACCTCCAAACCTACCCTTCTTTTACCCATCGCTTACCTCCTAGAGCGTCCATTTCCGCTGATACCCACTGAGCTGGAGTATCAAACTTAGACGCAAGCTCACTCAAAGTAACACCACCCATAAAAGGAATATACTCAGTGAATACTTCTACATCAGTCCAACGAGTCTGGTTTAACGGTTTGAATGGAAGTAAGGTTAAAGTAGAACCGTCCTGAACTACCATAACTGGGAACTCAGTGTAAGGTTTAGCCTTATCAATGTGAGAGAAACGGTTTCTCTTATTGTCCATAATATTTAGTTGCACGGCTGCGACTACTTTGTAGTCATCAGCTGGCACATTAGCAAAGAAACCATAGCTTAAACCATCTACGAAAGATGACATCTGAATGAAATCTTGTAGGTGGTCAGCCAAGAGCTCTACCAATGTAGTAGAACCTAAGAGTTTAGTTACTTCTTCTGACGGTACTGGAATAATACCGAATGCTGTTTTTCTGCTCATTAGATACTCCTATTCTGTCATTTCTTCGGGCGTCATAGATGCCATTTCTGCAAGCATTTCTTCATGAGTAAGAGGAACTTCCTCTTCTCCGTTACCGTTTAGCCAGTCTTGAGCTTCTTCCATACTAACTGGAAGTGGAGCGTTCAACTCATCGTCAGTACCAAACTGCAAGTAGTAGTTTAGGAAAGTAGCTAGTTGAGTGGCTTCTTCCATACTGAGGGAGATACCTTTACCCATGCGAGAGTGGTCTTCATTCCAAGAACGGATATCTAACTTAGGTTCATTCCCATTCCAAGATACCAAGTTCAACTGAGTCGACCAACCACTAGGAGTAGGGTTACCGATAGTACCAATCTCTTCTACTACCTCATAACTGAATTCGTTTGCCATATAAAAATTTCTCCTTTAAATTCTAACTAGGTATATTGTACCACACGTGGAGAAATAAAGAAAGTTCCTTGCAGTTAAAATGCATAGGAACTTAAGAAGTTACTTACTTGATTTAATATTTTTCTTTCTTTTACCTGTTAAGGCTTCCTCTAGTGACCAACCTTTACGACGTCTGTTTATAAATGTTACTAGTTTAACACCATAATACTCAACCATCTCAGATTGTGTTGTAAACTCATTACCTAAGTGGTCTTTGATTGAACTTACCTTTTGAGATTTTTGAAATAGAGAGTAAGTAATCTCTTCTGATGTTCTACCCATATCAAGATATTTTAATATAGTTGATGTAGATACCCCATATTCTTTTGCCAAACTAGTAGCAGATGAAAATATATTTCCTTTAAAATCACTATATTCTTGAACTCTTCTATTTGGTTTAGTGGGAGTAGAAAGAGCTCTTTCTAAAGACCAACCTTTATTTATTCTTGTTCTATAACTATATTCAGAAATACCCCAATAATTTAACATAGCTTTTTGAGTAGTAAACCTACTACCTAAGTGGTCTGTAATACATCTTAGATTATGTTCCTTTACTATATCCTCAACCGTCCTACCCTTAGATAAACCCCTATACATGTAAGATGAAGAAATACCTAAGTCAGATGCCAAAGCACTATAACCACTATAAACTTTTCCACTATACTCTAACCTTGTTACTCCTTGAGCCAATTCATTGAAAAGACTTTTAGAAATTACACCTTTATCAGAGATTCTTTTTGTTACCCATGGTTTTGACATTCCTGATATATTAGAAATGAGGGAGGTCATACTCGATTTACTACTTAAACAATATATTCCTTCTTTATATAAAAAAGAACCTTTTGATACTTCAAATATTTCCAAATCATGTAAAGAAGATAAACAATAACCAATACTCTTTAATATTTTAGTAGCATCTTCTGCACATTCTAATGGAAAACTCCTAACATCCCTCAAAACTAAAGAACAGTTACCACTACCCCTCACAGTAACAAAGGGGAGCCACTGCCAGTTGACTTCATCCCAATAAATGACTTTATTGTTGTAATCTACTAGAGCCACCTCTAATCCTCCCATTCTTGAACAATTCTTTACCTTTAATACCTCTTTTTAACCTACTGAAGTAGGTCTGATTAGTTACCTTATGATACCTACACATCTCAGATACACTACTAAATACTCTACCTTCGTAGTCTCTTATAACATTATTTTTTCTTTGAGTAATAAAATGACCATTGTAAAAGTAGTCTTTAAATAAATCAAAATACAAAGAATAGTTCTTCTTTTGTGTATTAACAGTTCCCTGGTTAACATCTAAAGCCTTTAATAGAGAGAATAAGGAATTAATAGAATGTAAAGTCCCATTAACTAAATACTGGTTATCTGCTACCTCTATCAAGGATACACCTATAACTGTAGACAACTCTTCAGTAGTCTTTACCACAACTCCTACACTTTTCATTACTTTAAAATAATTATTTAAAGAAATATAAGGCTGTCGTTTACCATTTAGCACGATAACTAGACAACCCCTCTCAATCTTTACATAAGGAAAAGAACTAGGAAGAGTCGGTGTAATAAATACTTCCTTGGTTTTACTGAAAAGAATACCCACTTCAAGCCTCCTTACTTAATAACTGGCATACCCTTATACCCTTTGGAAAGAGCGTAAGCGTATGCCCAAGCTGGCTGACCTGGTGCAGATACAATCTTTAGCTCAGTTTGGACTTGAACTAATAACATGAAACCGTCCATGTTTGCCAACTCGTTAGCCTTCTCTACTAGCTTGTCATACTTAGAATCGTAACCTTTACCATAACGGTAAACCTCTTCTAACTCTACGCCTAAAACCTCATCAAATGCCCAGTTAGAACCTGCTCTTTCAAATACTTGGTCACGTTCTTCTCTTTGTTTTCTTTCTTCAGATTCAGTAAGAGAATAGTTTTTGATATCATCAAGCATACCATGAACAGATGCATTATCTCCATGGTCAATAACGATTGCATGTCTATTACCGTTCTTACGGAGAGCTCGGTAGGCACGCTGATAGAACATTGGGTAAGAGAACGTAGTTGAAGTGATGACTACACAGTCACACTCTTTCATATCAAAACCTTCTGAAATCATGTTGTAGTTGCAGAGGATTTTAATCTTACCATTACGATAACAGTCAATAATGTTAGCAACGTCTTTAGAGGACATTGAAGAATCAATGCTTTCAGCTGAGATACCCCTCTTTTGCAGTAGCTTTGCATACTTTTTAGAAGTCTCTACATCAGGTGCAAATAGGACAGTTTGGTAATTTTTACCATACTTAAGCCAAGTATCAACCACATCACCATAAACTGTACGAGCCATAGGTGCAGTACCACGGTCGATAGAGTACCCACCACCAACGTTTAGCTTGTCTTTTGAGATAGAATGGCTGGCAACATCGGAGTTGCTAGGAGCATAGTAAACAAACTTAGATAAGTAACCACGGTCAATCAAGTCTTTTGTAGTTACATTAGACTGGATAAGGTTTTGATAGACACCAATCAAATCCTTATCGTCATTACGCATAGGTGTAGCTGAGAAACCAATACGCTGAGCGTTAGGAAAAGCCTTAAATACCTCTTGGTAGCTGTCTGCTGAAGAGTGGTGAGCCTCATCAATAAGGAAAACGTCGATATTTTTAATTTTCTCTTTATTTCTATTGATAAGATTTGCAGATGAGATAGGTACGTTGATACCATTCTCTTTTAACAAGTCGGCAATCTGATAGCGAACTACTACCCAAGGGACTAGGACTACTACATCTAAGCCCTGAGATTTATAGAACTCAGCTAATTTTGCAATAATGTAAGATTTACCCGCACCTGATGCAAGTTGGATGATGGAGTGTTCTTTGCCGTGGGCAAGCACTCGGTCAAAAATCTCTTGTTGATAATCTCTTAGTTTAATCATTTAATACCCTTTCATAAGGAGTTACCTACCATAAGCAAAGTAGATACCCCAATATGCGTATAAAGCGAGCAAAAATAAATATTTCTACTCTATTATATACTACATACAAAAGAAAAGAAAGTCCCTTTAAGGAACTTCACTTGCTGTTTACAGTCTAGGTTTTAGTTAAAGACTACACCATAGGCATATTTGAGGGCAGATAGGTAGTCTGGGAAAGAGTTACAGTTATAACCTGAACCCCCACTATAATCGGAAACTATCTCAACCTGCACATAGTACCTACCGTTATATAGAATGATAGTAGTTTCATAAGGAGTCTCTGTATGACTATTGTAATATCTACCACTAATAGAACTAGTTGTTTTACCATAGTTAATAAAACTGTAGTAATCTGATTCAGAGTCCTAATCGTGTGAGTAGTACTGATAGTCGGAATAAGGAAAACCTACCGTTGCTTCAAGATTTAAAGCCTTTTCAATCGCTGCTGCATTGCCACCCTCCAAGTGTTGTTGGAGAGGACTTACGTTATTTTCTTGCGTCATCTATTTATTCTCCGTTAATTTTTTATCTAATACTATTTTAACACAATGAAATAAAAATAGCCAGTTCAATTAGACTAGCTACATTCACTATTACATACCCCACTAGTAAAGGATTTGGTCTGGTAATACTACCTGAATATAGTAGTCTACCTTGTCATAAATTTTTATAAGAGGGTCAGCTGGTACGAAATGCAACTGACTTTCATGAGCAACCAAGAGGATGAAGTTGGTGCTGCCTTTGTTTTCTTGTTCTTCTCGCTTCAAATCCTTTAAAGTCTTAATTGCAAAAGGTACGTCCTCCAACCTTACGTTATTAGCATACCCAATAAGTTGAGTATAAGCATTCTCTAAGCTAGAGTAGGTACTAAGAACATTTTGACTACCTTTTTGTAAAGGAATCATTGGAGAATTACTTTCTTGATAACGTCTTTCACAGACTACATAAGAGTACATTACCATTACAATAAATACCTTTCTTAAAATTCAACTAAAATTGCAGTTGCATCGTCATGCCTTTTAACTTCCGAAGATTCGTTACTATCTTCCCAGTCCCTTAAGGTCTTTAAAGCAGACTCAAGAGAAACAGTTTCACTTAGAACGTCTTTATAGGATACCAAGCCGTTAGAGAATACCCTTTCAAAACCATCAGACATGATAAGACAACGATTTAACTTAGAAGTATCGAAACTTCTTTGAATAAACTCATCCTTGTAATTTCCATAGAAACTAACAGTCCAAAAGCCACTCTTGGTATTCATAGCTTCACGATTAGCAGTCATTTGAGTTTTTACTGCTTTAGTGACATCTTTACCGAGCTCTAAGGCACGTTTGCGAACCTCTATAGTCTTGCTAGAGAACTTCTTAATACGGTTATCCGTCACGACTTCTAAAGTACCGTCATTCATCTCAAAAACAACTGCACAATCACTAAGTACAAAAGCTGTTGTACGTTCATAAAACTGCGATATACCTGCAAAAGTTGCACTAGGATAATTTTCTTTAGTTAAATTTAAGTTTAGAAAATCCTTATCTTCACACAAAGAGTCAGTTATGCACATACAAGCATGCGGAATAAAGACAAAAGGACAAGTCTTTAACCCTTTAGCTAATTTATCTGCTAACCACTCTGCTTGAGAGTGATACCCTTTAAGAGGTGTTGCAGAGATAGGTGTTGCACCATCAATAACGCCAATAGACTTATCACCAATGAAAAGCCTATCTTCGCCCCAAGCTCCTTTAGGAAAGTCTAGGATACTATCAATAACCTTCATAACTACAATCCTCTCTTTAATTGAGCAAGTTTTAACCGTTTTTCAGCCAATTCTTTTTCTTTGGTAGCCAACTCAAGTTCTAATTCTAGTAATTCAATTTCATTAGAATCGCTAGTCTCGACTTCTTTTAGCACTTGAACTTCTTTTACCACTTCCTTTACAACTTCGACTGGAACTTCTTTAATAACTTCAATAGGTACTTCTTTTACCAGTACCTTTGGAGTTTTCAAGTTTTTATTCATTAGCTTCTCATTTGATACTAAGCTGAAGTCTTTTGAAAAGTAAATGTACTTATTTGACTTATCATAGATATGCTTGAATGCTAGAAACTGCTCTAAATTAAGACCATTTACAAACTGTACAATCTTAGGGAAGTTAGCACTAGGTACTTTAGTGATGTCAAATCTTACTCTTGTTCCATCCTCTAAAGACCTACCTGCTTTATAATCGCAGACACCGTTAACTAGTCTTTGAGGACTATTTCTTCTCTTTCTACGTCTACTATCTGGCATAGCATATAAAATTTTAAGACCTCTTGAAGTAATTTCAAGACCTGGTATAGAATGAGCATCTTCTTTGATAGAACTTTTTGCATTTTCAACAGTCTTTTCTACTTCTTTAGAACCCATATTTTCGTTACTTAAATAAGCAACTTCTATACCCTTATCATTCGCCTTGAATAAGGTATTTAAAGTGTTGTAATCCTTAGCCTCAGCAACCTGAGTTATATAAGAGTAAATGTACCTTGCGCATAACTCTGAACACTTAAAGACGAAAAATCTACCATATTTAGAAAACCTGAACTCTCTAGTAGATTTATTATACAAACGTTCTGGGAAATCTGTAAATAGATTTATAGTACTTGGATTTAAAACTAAGGAATTACATGTGAAATAAAACTCTTTAATCATTGATTTTGTACCTACCTATGTAAATTTGATACTATTTTAACACAATTAAAGGCTAAAAGCAAGAGCCTTTAGCCATCGATACAATATGTTTTAAACTACTAAGAGAACTAATTAGAAGTACAATACACTTTAAAGGAAGTCATCATCTTCACGAAACTTAACTCGTTCACCTTTATCGTTTAGCCAGTACTCTTTACCATTCTCTGTCTCAAAGTAAATGTATCCTTCTGAATCTACATAGAATGGAGGCAAACCAAAATGCTGACCAACTACAATATGCTTACTTTCATGGCGTCTATGCCCATGTAATTTCAATACTTCTCCCATTTAGATACCCCTAGAAAGAACTATTCCTAAATCTACGTGCAATATAGCGACGGTCGTAGTGCACTGAGAATGCGATAAAAGGCTTTTCACCACTTACGATAATTGTATTATACATAGGTTCTTGCCTTGTAAACTTTTGAGGTTCAGCATCAATATCCACAACAGGTGCTGTCTGGATAGGAGATTCAAAGAATACAGTAATTTTAGGGTCACCCTCACCTAGTTCAACTACCATGTCTGCAAGTTTTCCAACTTTTGTGTTAATATTTTCTAAATGTAATTTCATATTTACCTACTTTCTAAGATAACTTTCCAACAAAGAATAAGTTATTTGCCACTTTACACTACGACATATACCTAGTGCTGCATAAAGACTGGCTAAATCGTGAGGGTATTCCTTACACTCAATACGATAGCCATCATAATTAGCTAATAGGTTAGCGTAGTGCATTTCCGAAATCATTACATACTCATCTCCAATAGAATAACAATCACATAGAGAGAAGTTACCAATGGAGTTTGTTTTTATTTTCTCCTCTATTAAAGGAGTGTAATTGCGATACGATTGGTCGCAAGAGAGCCTAGAAGATATAAAAATGGAGCCATCAAAGTCAAAAGACAATAATAGTATATCACGATGATAGACTTTATAGTCCTCAGTTATGATGAAACCATCAAAAGTTCTTAAGCTTTCTAAGAAATTCAATACATCTGAGTTCATAGTTTTCCATACCCCTCAATATTATCATAGGTATTAGGGAATGCAATAAAGTCAATTAGCGAACCGAATGTAATAGCAAATCCCAAAGAAAACCACACATAAAGTGCAAGTGAAATAACGTTTTCTAAATGTAATACATACTCATTAAGAATGTAAAGTAAGAAAAGAACACCTACAAACGAAATAAATGCAACTGTATTCTGTATTAAGTTTAACTTCTTATAGGACTTGTACTCTCCAGTATCAATAGAATACCCCTCGAGGACTTTTGTATCACCAACCTTGTAATATTTGAAATACTTTACAGGTGATTCAATACGTTTGAGTAATTCCTTAACCATACTGAAGTCGAAGAGTTTAGGCTCTTCTACTAACACCTTAAAAGACTCCTGACCACGGACTGGCATTAAGAGTCCTAAGATATACTGCTCTTTTAAAGCAATAATCTTCTCTTCCTTAAGTTTCTGAGCTTCTGATTCCAAACGTTTTCTTTCTGAGGATTTTCCTGCCTCTAATCCCAATAAATAACCTAATAACATTAAGATATACCTCTTTTTCTTGTACTAGTTAAAGTTAGTAAATCATTTTCATTATACCAACCTGACTTATCACACCTTACACCGATTTAAAATAGTTACCCAACAAATTGTTTGCATACAGGAACACCAATCTTTCTTAAATCGTCAGCAATTCTATTTAATCTTATATTACACTCTCGATTATAATCCTTTGCGAAATCACCTAGAATTATGGCATGAGTTACGGCATACTCAGGAGTAATATCCTTTTCTCGATTATTTATATAATATGCAAGATTTACCTGAGACTTAAAGCAAGAAATAATATAATCGTCTATTAAAGACTGCACCTTATTGTCAACCTCTTCAGTATAGTAACTACCCATATGTTTCTTGGCTTCTTCAATATCTTCCCTTAATTTACCTAATACAGGTAAGGAGTGAATAGATAAATCTTTCTCAGTAAACGTATAAGTAACTCCGTCAAACTCTTTAGTATATTCTTTCATAAACAGTACCCCACAAGGCTTCTTAGTATTTATAGCTAGTAAAAACCAACTATCAAAAGATAGCAGTAAACCAACTACCAACCTTTCTAAAAGATATAAAAATTTTAACCTATTTACATAAAAATTACAAGTAAATCAAACAAAAAATTTTGCCTATTATTGAACTACGTTTTCCGTAATGATAAAATAAGCAAAATTTTGGAATAACTAGTTTGTTGCTAAATTAAGATACCCAACACTAAGGTTTCTCGTAATGCTTTTGACTGTATGAGTCGATACCGTACGTCTTGATAAACTCAAGAGCAGAGTTCTTACTGATTAGACTACGTTTAAATCCTGCTAGGTTTGCACTCTCAAATAAATGGAACCTGATATGACCTGCACGACAGTTCTTAAGTTCTTCTACAGTTGTTGCTTTGCAATCCATTTGGTTTGAGTTCCAAGAACTAGAATGATTAACTAATACACTAATAGTTGACGCTGGTCCGAGAATGAAGTCACCTTCCCTCAAAAGACCATCATATACGTTAGTGTTCTTTGTAACACGAATTAAAACTAATTGTTCCATATTTATACCCCTATCTTTCGGTAACAGAACTTCCACCAACTTGGCTATCTTCATCTTCACCTAAGATGTAGAGATAAGCCTGTTCAGCCTGTTTACAAATACTTGGTAACTTAGCACCAAAGTCACGAATAGACTTAGACCAGTTTTGCACATAGGCTACCGAATTATTTTCTTTTAGTGTACCTGAAGTAACAAAATCACTAATACCAGTCTCTTGGCATAGCAAGGCTGCAGTCATCTCTGCGATACACTCCTCTACTGAATATCGTGCACCTGCAAATCCGTCTGACATAGTAACACCAATACGGTCTAAACGCTTAGAATGACCAGTTGAGTGAGCTAACTCGTGGAAAGTTACAGAGTACTTAGCATCTGCCCACTTATATTCTTCATTAACGTGGACTAAATCTTCGCTAGGTCTGTAGAAAGAGCGACCGTCATTTACTTCCTCATATTTAACACCTGAACGCTTCAAGTAGTTAGAAATTACACGTTCTGGGTCTTCTTTTGAGAGTACCAACTCACCAGTACCATCTTCCTTAATACGTCTAGGGAACGAATTACCTTCGGAATCTTTGAAGTGCCTTACATCAGCTACCAAAGAGTATTTCAAGACGAAGAACTTGGTGTAGTATTTACCATCTTTCTTAAAGACAACACCACCACGGCTATTGTGGTAAGACTCACCATCTTTTAAAGGGAACTCAATATCTTCGGGTTTAAGTTGGGTAGTTACTTCACTGTAAAATACTACTGGAAACCATTCAATACCCTTTTGAAATTTGAAGTCTGTACCGTGCTCTTCATTATATTTGTTGAGTTGGTTTTTAGTCATGTACTCTCCATTAGGAAGAATAATACGGTTAATACCACGATACATCTTCTTAGATACCCAGTTGATAGATACCCCAAACTTGTGAGGGTTTTGCCAAGGCATAACACCTTCTTGTTGTACACGTTTTAGAAATGAATCTACAACAACTTCGATAGCTGTCTTCTTTTTCTTTTCTGCCATATCTAGTTATCTCCAATCTATTGTACTTTTATTTTGCCGAAACAAGATTGTTCCCTAGCTAATAAATAACTATACCTATTATAGCATACATGTAGCAAAAAAGGAACCCCATTTAAGGAGTTCCCTTGTTTGTATTTAATCTTGTAGAAAGACTTTTAACGAGTTATTCTGCATCTTCAACAGAATCTTCATCTAGTACATCTGTTTTAGGAATGTCTTCTTCAATGTCTTCTTCGGGGATAACATCAGTTTTTGCTAACTCGTCATCTTCTTCTGGTAAGACATCAGTTGGAGAAACCTCTGAACCATCTTCTGGTAAGGCATCAGTTGGAGAAACATCTTCTGTAGGTTCGAAAGAATCTACTTCAGTTGGTGCTACAACATCTTCTGACTCTTGACTTTCTAACTCTTCTTCGCTAGGGTCAACTTCTGGAATGTCTTGAGTAGATACAGAAATAATATCTTCAACCCTTACACGGTCTGTTGACTCAACTCCGTCTACATAAGCTGTAGCTTGTTGAGCTGAACCACTACCTGAAGAGTGACTAGCTGCTAGAAGTTCTGCCTGTTCTAAGGCAAGTCTATCTTCTTCGTCTAACTTACGTTTACGTCTGAAACCAATGAATGCTAGGAAACCTACAATCGCAGTTCCTACCCCACCTAAGAGGTAAAGCAAGTTATCGTCATTGAAGATAGAGAAAGCAAGGTTTGGACTTAGTAAGAAGTTCTTCACAGAGATTGTAGATAAGTTTCCTGCCCCATCTTCTGCCTCTACTACGAACTCGTTCTTATCTTGCCCATTTGATTTCATAACGTAGTAGTAAAGACCAGTTTTTTCATCATACTGTAACTCTACTTCTTTACCGTTTAGATAAGCTTTAACATATTTGAGTTTAGAGATATCACGAACATCAATAGTGATACGTTTTTCATTAGATTTGTAACGTCCACCATCTCTAATACCTGTGATAGAAATTTGAGGTGCTTTATTGTCAATGATAAACTGCATTGTACGACTTGAGTTGTATTTAACACCAGTTTCTGTTTGAGATGCAACTTCAATAGTATAAACACCATCTTCACCGAAGTAAGATTTATCAATCGTATAAGTGTAAGTCCAGTTACCATCAACACCACCACTACGTGAAACCTTAATAGCGTCTTTAGGAACACTTATTTCTTTACCGTCACGGAATACCTTAATAGTAGTTTTATCTGCGTTAATCTTGTCAACGTTAGACTCAACTAATTGGATATTGTCACTTAAAGATTTGAATGAGTGACCTTCAATACCCTCGTTACCGATTGAGTAAGAAGAACCATTCTTGTTGATAGAGAAGTTCTCTACTGTGTCAGAAACAAGTTTACCATTGCTGTTGTAAGTACGGACAGTTAATGTATAGTAGTCGTCTTTAGCGATACCCTTAATACGGTAGTGACCGTCCTTGAATTCTACGAAATCAGAGGAATTAAGTTCACCTTGTGCACGACCTACCAATTTAATTACTGTCTTAGTAGAGTCAACTACGTTTGTATCTACACTAACACGCAAATCTAAACTATCTGCGTTTGTAAATGTTGTACTATCACCATTAGTAGCTACTGAAGAGTTATTGTTTTGGTTACCATACAGAGAACTACCGTCAATAGTAATATCTGAAATACCTTTAGGTGCTTCTTTTACCACTGGAACTTCTACTTTAGGTTCCTCTACTTTTGGAGGTTCTGGCGCTACTGGAGTTTCTGGAATAGCTGGTACAACTGGCTCACTAGGAGTTGTTGGAACCTCTGGGGTTGGTATTGGTGTAGGAGTTGGAACTGGTTCTGGTACTGGAGCTGGCGCTGGGGCTGGCTCTGGAGTAGGAACTGGTTCTGGTGTTGGTGTAGGTGTCGGCTCTGGAGTAGGAGTAACTGGTTTTTCTGGCTCTGGAGTCGGTGTTGGTGTAGGCACTGGAGCTGGCTCTGGAGTCGGAGTAGGTGTCACTGGCTTTTCAGGTTCTGGTGTAGGGGTGACAGGTTTCTCTGGCTCTGGAGTAGGACTAGGTTCTGGTTTAGGCTCTGGAGTAGGTTCTGGGGTTGGCTCTGGTTTAGGTTCTGGAGTTGGTTCTGGTGTTGGAACTACTTTACTAGGAACAACAACTTCTAATGAACCTAACTCTTTAATACCAAACTTAGAAGTTCCTTCAACTGTTAGAGTATGAGTACCCTCAGTAAGCGTAGAAAGGATATCTAAATCAATAGATGAGATATCTTCCAAAGTAGCTGTACCTAAAACAGTTTCGCCCTCTTTAATAGTATATGTTGGTGACGGAGTATCTTTTGTAACATACTGAGATTCGTCACGAGTGATTTTAAGTTTGTTTTCAGATGACTGAGAAAGACCTAGAGTATAAGTCTTAGTAGAAGTTACGTTTGCAACTAAAATTTCAGACTCTTTACCATCACTATCAGTTACCTTAGCAACTAATTTAGAGTTTGTAGGTACTAGTTTATCCTCTACTGGAATTTCAGTACCATTAGGTAAGATTTGGTAGTACTTAGTTTTTTCAGAGTCTGCGTTATTTACTTTTGTAGTAAAGGACTCCTCTTTATTAACTTCCAAATCAGAACCATCTGTTACAGTCTTGTCACCGACAGTAACGTCTACTGAAACTTTAGGAGTTTCAGGCTCAGATGGTTTTTCTGGCTCTTTAGGCTCCTCAGGTTTAGGCTCTTCTGGTTTAGGATCAGTAGGTTCCTCTGGCTTCGGTTCTGTTGGCTCCTCTGGTTTAGGTTCCACAGGTTTTTCGGGGTCAGTAGGTTCTTCTGGAGTTGCTGGCTCTTCGGGCTTTGGCTCCGTAGGTTCAGTAGGTTCTTCTGGACTTGGAGTAGGTTCCTCCGTCTTCGGTTCCTCTGGTTTAACTGGTTCTTCAGTTTTTGGTTCTTCTGGTTTTGCTGGTTCTACAGGTTCCTCAGTCTTTGGTTCTTCCGTTTTAGGGTCTTCTGTTGTAGGAGTACCCTCAGTAGTAGGTTCTGTGGGGGTTTCTGTAGTTTCAGAAGTTGTAGGCTCTTCCGAAGTTTCTGTAATTGCTTCAGTAGTAGCTTCAGTTGTTTCCGAAGTTGTATTTTCTGTAGTTTCAGAAGTTGTAGCTTCTGTTGTAGTTTCTTCTGCTTTAGGGCTTGGTGTAGCTTCGGTTGTACCCTCTTTAAGGGCAACCTCCGTTACTTTAGGAGAGTCAGTTGGTAACTCATCAGCTTTAGTAGGTACAGTCCCTGCCATAGTTGCAACTGCTAAACCTAGTGCAACACCAGTGCCAACTTGACTTGCCCTACCGTGATTACTTTTAGACATATAAGTTAATCCTCCACATTTGATAATTGTTCGAGAAAAACTACTTTTCTCGTAGCAACTAAAGTACCTAATTCTGGGACTTCTGTTTTTGCTGGTTCAAAATCTTCTTCAGGAATTATACCAGTTCGGTCTAAAGAAGATTCCTCCGTACCCACATCGACAGTGGGAGTAGAATAGTTTAGGTCACTTTCTTCTACATTATGAGCATTTTGGATAATGCTTGCTATTTCTTCGTCCTCTTCACTATCCCTAAACATTTGGGTAGTACTTGCAACGACAGAAGTAGCTCCAATTGCCATACTTGCTTTCTTGAGTTTTTCTATTTGACGTAAGCGTTTCTTACCGCTTAGCTCGTCTACTGCATCAGCTATATCCCATACAACGTAAAGGACTCCCGATAATACGATACATAGGACACCCAAAGAGAGCATTAATAAAAATATCTTAAACATTATAAACACCCTCCACAGATTTCCTTGCTTTTTCTAGGCTAGTAGAAAGCTCTTTTGCGATTTCTGCTTGCCTACCGTCCTTACCTTTACTTTTCGAAATAAGGTCTGCTATTTCATTTAGTTTAGGTTCAATTTCTTCTTTACTTACACCATCGGCTTTTAACCTATAAGGGTAAGTATTTATTAAATCTAACCTAGCTTTTGCAATATAAAGGGAAACAAGTTCAGACTGACCAGTAACAGAGTCTAATAAAGACCACTGCTTCTTGTACATTCCTGCATCATTACCTTCGTTGGCTGCCTTAACAATCTCAGTAGGGAAAGAACCAATTGCGGAGTAAACATCTGCTAAGTCAGAATACCCACTAGCGTCCTTGAACCAACGACTTGCAATTTCTTGAGAGGACTCTCCGTTATAGTAAAGCCAGTATAACCTACCAACCTCAAATGCAAGTTCCTTAAACCTAGGACTCTTTTCTAAGAGAGCCAAATTAGGATTCAGTAAGTCTAGGAGTTGGGATTCTTCTTCCTTTGTGAATACCCCATCTTGCTTAACTGCGTCCAAGAGTCCAAAGTAAGGGTCTATCTCTTTAGGATTGTACTCCACTACTTTCAAGTAATCTTCAAAGTTACCTGACTTACTAGCATTGGCTACAAGTACCTGATATTGGTCTTTAATACTTTGTTCGTAGGACATGTAAGGTGCGATAGAGCCTAAACACAAACCAATACCCAAGACACCTAGAGTTACTACTCGATTCACCCTTTTTCGTAAAAGTTTGTTATAACCTTTATCTACTTTGTCAAGGTCTTCAAGAGCAATTTGAAGCTCTTCTATTGATTGGAATCTGTCTTGAGGTTCTGGTTCAGTAGCTTTTATAATTACATCCGCTAATGATTGAGGTATATTTTTAGCATATTCCCTAACATCTCGTGTTACTTTATAAGAGTCACCCAAAGACTGAATTACTAGGAGCAATTCCTTATCTAAGCCAGTTATAGATGATTTGACTTTAGACTCATCTGAGATAAATAGGTTGGCTGCTCGTTCTACAGACTTAATAGCCTTAGGAATAAATACCTTAATATCTCCTTCAGTTACAAATTCCTCTAAAGGACTGCGTAAGTACTTACTTAGCTTTTTACGGAATTCAATTAGGTTTTCACCTTGAATTACCTTAAAGTGACTTTCTATTGGAGTTAAGATAGCAGACTCTACTTTTTTAGTTTTGCTTGTGATATAGTTATAGGGATTAACACCTGTAAATATCTCAAACATCGTCCAACCTAGAGAATAGATATCTGAACGTAAGTCAAAGTAACGAGGTCCTACCCCTTCAGCTAATTCACGTTTAGTTGGAGCGATAGAGTATTTATCGTAATACCCCTTAGTTCCTACCCTATCAGGAATTGGTTTACTAAAGTCAACCTCTACTGAGATACCAAAGTCCAAGAGCATTACCCTCTTAGAAGATGGGTCGAACATAATGTTCTCAGGTTTCATGTCCCTGTAGAGAATAGGTGTCGGTCTACTGTGCAGATACCCCACTACTCCACAAACAGTTTTTATGATGTTTAAACCCCTCTGCAAAGGCATAGCACCACTAGAACGAATCCATTCACCAACAGACCTACCATCTGCCCAGTCCATAATAATTATGATACGGTCTGAGAGATACTCGATACTAACAATACGAGGAATTGACATGTGTTGTAGCTTCCTCATAATCTGTGCTTCCCTAATTAGGGCTGCCTGTTGAATAGAGACTGTTCCATCGGGATTTTTAATGATTTCCTTTATTGCCCAAAAAGTACCTAAGTCCTTATCTTGAGCCTTATAAAGGTTGGACATTCCTGATTTTTCTAATCCTTCTCCTGAGATAACCTTTATAATTCTATACTTGCCTAATACAAGTTCATTTACTTTCATTGCAAGTTTACTCCTTAATCTTAACAGTTGCTACTGTGATGTTATCTTTCTCACCAAAGCCTTTGACTTCTTTTATAGATTTCGGTAAGTCAGATATAGACAAGTTCCAAAAATGCCAAAAACCATCAGAACATAAAACAAAGGAATCTCCTTTTGTATATGTACCCTCGAGATAATCTATTCTAGGATTAGGTATAACACCAATACAACGAGATAGAGTAGAGCGATACTTACGTTTCATCTCTGACGTAATTTCTACACCTTTCTTGCGTTTTACGTTTAGTATCGTGTGGTCTTCTGTAAGAACTTTATAGTTATTACCCCTAAAGTGATAGATTCTGCTATCTCCAATATGATACCCCCAATAGCTTCCTTGAGATAAAACTAGCATAGAGCAAGTTGTTCCACACTGCTTACCTAAAGGTTTATACTTATTTAGTATCTTAGAATTAGCGTCTAGTATTGCACTTTTCAGACCTTCTTTGTCTGTTATGCCTTTGGATAAGGTTTCCTTTAGAGTCGAAATAACTAAACTACTTGCAAAACTTCCGTCCTCTAATCCACCCATACCGTCGCATAAGACAACTATCGCAGACTCAATACCATTATCTGTGAACCTTGCTACCCAATAGGAGTCTTGGTTGTTTGGATAACGCACACCTACGTCTGTGTGACCTTCTATCTGAAACATAAATTAACCCTCCTCAGAGTAGATTTTAAAGATAACTCTACCAATTTTTACAGTATCTTTTTCACCTAAAACTATCCATTTATTAGGTTGGATACGTTTTCCATTTACTTTTGTACCATTTGTAGAACCTAAGTCCATAACTTGAAGTATTTGGTTAATATTTCTTAGTTTACAATGGTTTGCCGATACCCCACCATCGGTTACTACGAAGTCGCTTTGAGGACTTCTACCTAATGAGTACTCAATACCTTCGTCATATATTTCGAAAGAAAGACCATCAGCGTGGAGTACGAAGTAATCTTCGGTTAATACCGAGGTTGCCTCGATACCACTAACTTCTTGCCTTTTAGCAACGAGTTGTTGAGTAATTGTAGTACCCCTAACCGAGCGTATTTCAGATAGGACTTCTTTAGAACTACGAGGTAGTACCCCTTTGCCAAAAACAAGAGTATAATTAAGAGGGGTTAGTGCTACTTTAGGTGTAAAGGTAAGACGTTCTTTAACCCAATCTAATAGTTTAAAGTCTTCTTGATACTCATCAGAAAGTAAAGCATACACATTCTCACCTCTAGATAAGAACCCCTTAACTCGGGAAGAGGTATCATCGTTCTTAGATAAAATATCTCTCCAAACTGCACCTATATTTGCGCCTAGAGATTTATCAATAGATGTTATAGTAGAAAACTCATTAGAGAACTGATTATAATCAGTTACTGATAAAATTGAACTCATTAAGCAAAACCTCCTACCCTAATTCTTCTTGTTATTTCGGTTTTCATTTTCTGTGCTAGGTTATCAATAGAGAAACCAGTAATAGTGTTGTATTTGTCTGGTTTTGAGAAGTAGTTATAAGTGTACTTAACTTGGATAGACCTATCTTCAACAGTTAACCAAAACTCATTTCTTCCGAAAATTACTTTTAGGATATGTGAATTACCACTCTCTACAAAATAAATAAGCACATTCTGATTAGATTCATACTTCTTCAATAAATCTAAATAGTGACGCTCTAACCTAGTTCTTGTCATAAGCGTACCCCATAACGAGATGCCATAAGACGAACTTCACGTTTAGGTTCTGCTAATCTCGCATTTCTCCAATTCCCATAGTTCAACATAGCCTCTAAATACAGTAATGTATCTTGAGCAACCCACATTGCAACTAAACCTTCTGGTGTTCTTACAGAAGAACCATCAGTTGAATTAAGAATTGCCATAGAGATTAGACGGTGAGCCTCTTCGACTTGATTTTGACTGTTCATAGTAAATCCTCCTAAATAAAAAGCATTAGCAGAAAAACCCTACTAATGCTTAAATGCTATTTTAGACCGAGGGACGTACTTGTATAAAGTCTCCCTTCCGTCTACACGGTTACCCCACCGAGTTCTACAAAATCTCTCGATGAGGTCAATAAGAATTAATTCCATTTCCTTTTGAATGTGTGGATTGCACTCTACCACCGTACCGTTAACATTGTAAACCATATATCTATACCCCCAAGGCTGTTTAGCTGAGGAATAAGATAATTTGTAAGGTATTTCGATATTAACAGTACCCCAATCGCAGACAAGGGTTGTCCACGTGAGAACATTTCTTAAATTAAACTGAATTAAGTTAACTACATCTCCCTTCGAAAGAATATCTTCATTCTCCAATTTAGACATACAACTAAACCTCCTTATAAGAAGTGTAAATAATCTAGTTAATTTTGATAGTTCTGAACCGTTTTAGACACTCACTTAATAGAGGAATTAAGCTATCCTTAGACATGACTACAACCTTTGTAGAAATTGAGAAGTTTTCTTCAACACCCTTTAATTCTACATCTTGTTGAATATATTTTGGGTATGAGATAGAGTATTCTCTTCGTATCTCTACTATATTGTGTAAGTCATTGAACTCCAACCCTGACTCAGAGAAAGGTAATACAATTTGATTATTTAAATTATCAATAAAGGCAACATAACCACTACCATTCATATCTAACTCAATCATATCTTCATTGCTGGCTTCCATATCTAAGTCCTTAGCTATGGAATCGATTTCCTTAAATACACTTTCTGGTATCATTTCCTTCAGTCTCCTTTTAGTTGAGATGCTTTGGTAGTAAGAGGTAAGGTAATGTCTTCATCTTTACTCTTAGAACTCTTAGTAGAGTAAATAGAGAGGATTTCTCCAGTTACCTTATCTACCATAGCAGACCTACCATCTCGTAAAGTAGCTCTATACGTGTTCCAGTACTCTGTAACGATTTGACCTTTATAGTCAAGAGGTACTGTAAGCCACATCCCATCTTTTGAAGATGAGTAATCTACTCCCCAAGGAACTTTTCTATCATATTTCTTTTCTTTTAGTTCAGCAACTGATTTTACTGCTACACTTGACTTAGAATTATGATGAGTAGCATCCCTTTTACGAGAACGTTTTGCAGAATCGTATAAACGAGAATCCTCTTCTCTGCTTACCCCTAGGTTGCGATTACGTTGCAAACCATTACGTCTACGCTCTTCAGCCTTACGTTTAGCCTCAGCACGCATCTTTTCAATTTCCTCTGGGGTTGCCAAATGGTTTTTATCCGTTGAACTTACACCTGAGTTTGGAAAGACATAACCATCTTTCTTGCGAACCATAACTCGTTCACCTGTATCTAACAAAGTGATATAATCAGTAGCATGTTCATATAAAGGAGTACCAATCCACTCTTTAGGCATTTTTACCCATTTGCGAGTTAGTTTTTCTTCTTCATATACTACCCATTCTTCGTTCATACTCATACTTGTTTCCTCATACTAACTAAATTTAAACCCTTAACCCCAAAGAGGCTTAGTTGATTTAAATACCATGATAATTTCTTTTTTAGCTACTCCCATTTCCTGTTCTAACGAACCTGCCCTAGCTGTTACGCCAAGATAGATATTCGTAAAATATTCTAGTCCTTCTTCTTCTGCAATTCGTTTCCATTCATCTACGAATGAAACCATACCTCTGCCCTTCATGTTGAAGTCAGCGATATTTACGGCACTAAATGCGCCTCCTTTTAGAGCCTTGTAGATGTTCCTACAAGTGCCACGAACATACCCCTCAAGCCAAGACTCAAGACCAGAGAACTTGACATGGGATTGGTTGGCTCTGTTTGCGTCGTGTTCACCATAATTTTCTAACGATTCTTTGCTAAGGCGTTACCCTTAACCCTACCATTTGGTAGCTTACACCCTTACGATGTAAGACGTGACTATGTGTTAAACTTTGTTGATACAAAGCCCAAGCATTTTTCGCCTGCACTTGCTAGGCTACATTAAGACCTTTCGGTCGGTTCCTTCCAAGAACCTAGTCGATGAACGTTCCTCATAGCTAAATGCCTTAGAGGGTCGTAACTAAAAATCCTATTTACACCAACTTAGCACCACAACCTACAAGTTGTAGCTTTTATTTCAGCCTATTGGTATCCTTACTTTTCTTTCTGCTTTCACTACTTTACCATCTGTCGTTTCCAACTCTGTTTCAGCGGTAAGGCTTTAAGGACTTCCTAGTGTTTAACGCTTGTAAGGACATACCCCTATCACTAGAGATACGGAGCTCAATTACTCAAAATATGGTGGCGAACTGAAGTGGAAATCTGCCCATGACTCTTTTTCCATAAGGTCATCAAGCTCAGAACCACAACAATGCAATTCGTAAGAACCTGTTCGACCAGTTACACTTTCAATCGCCTCAGCAATACGGTGTGTATTGTACATGGATTCCATGTTAGGGTCGGTTCCTACATAAGTGAAATTCTTTTTAGATGTTAATGCACCTACCAAGCGACCACTGAAGCCACTTGAAGTATCAAAGATTACTCCATTTTCTGGACAGAATCGCTCGAAAATAGCTTGTGCGTTCATAGGACGGAAGTTACTTGGAGCTGAACCAACTAACCTTAGCCCACCCATAACGTATGAGGGAACTGCGTCTCCATCTTTGTATCCGAAACAGAACTGAATGGCTCTGTCAAGATACTTATCGTTCATGAATTTACCATAGAGAGTGTCAGCTCCCTCCTTCTTCTTGTCCTCGTCTTGAATACTTGCAGTATCAAACAAGTTAGGGAAGAAGAAATTGCACATACCTGTACCAACACCTGCGCCAGTATTAACAGTGTCTCCGTCAAACTTAGCTTCGTAATCGATACATCTACGAATTTCCTGTTGTACCCCTAGCTGAGAGTAGTAATTGATTGGTAAGATATTCTTTCTTCGATAGATAGCTCTTACTTTTTCAATCATTTCTTGTTGAGCTGGAGTTTTCCTACCAGTACCATCTCCTAGGGAGTCGTACATTTCTTTTGTATATTTATGTATTTCTGGTAAATCCTCTTCGTAACCAGTAGAAACTGGTTCGATAGATTCATAATTCCAGTGATGGTAGTTTTCCTTATTTGCGAAGATTTCTTCTCGGGAAACTTCATCTACTGGAGTGTTTAAGTAACTCATCTAAACCTCCAAATTGACAGACCGTCCGAATAACAATAAACTCCTGTATCAACTTCGTCTGTTCTAGTATTATTTAGTACTGCATTTTTATCTACCAAATCGTTCTTAACTAATTCCATACCCTTAAGATAAGACTCTAGACGTTTAGATAGACCATCTGGCACAACGACTTTATCTATTTCCGAACTTATAAAGTTCAAGGAATTTAGTAGTAAGAATATATTACTACTGTAAACTATTGTACCATCTATCTCTGCAAAGAGCAAGTCCCTTCCTTTAGTTCTTCCTAAGTAATAGTTAGCACCTTTAGGTAAAACACCTACCATTGAATGAGACTTTCTAAGGGCAGTAGAATAAGCTATCTTTTGGAAGTGAGGGAAACTGCAATCTGAACCATTAAAGTAACAATCTAACAAGAATTTGCACTCGTCCTCAGCATTATTCCAATCATCTTCCCAAATAAATAGAAGTGAGAGATTTAAGTAGTTTCTTGCATCTTCACTCTTCTTTTTGTGGTATAATGGGTCTTTTCTTACCTGTGTACTATGATAGTAAACACCGTTTACCTCTACACCTAAGTTACAACCCTCAACTACAATGTCTACTTCCTTAGCAAAGAAATGATTGTAAGACTTTTTCTTAGAAATCGCATCTTTATCTTGAAGTAAGCCTTCAATATACCTTGATACTTCTTTTTCAAGAGCAGATACCCCCTTATTTCTCCAACAAGTAGGACAACCAGTGTTTTCTCTACACATGTACCCAATAGAAGTTTGCCAAGAATGACCGTCTTTACAAACCCACCAAACCATTTTATTAGAGAAAGGTTGTATATCTGTTGGAAGAAAAGAGTTCTTAGAGTAATCCCACTTATCCAAGATAAAGGGATACAAAGTAGCTGCATCATTTAACCCTGACATTACCTTCTTTCTAGAACAGTAAGGACAAGGAACATGACCTTGTTGTAACTTGGTAGTTAGGTTATTACATTTAGCACTAAACGAATGACCTTGTTCGCATAGCATGTAAACTTTTTGCGAGTTACTAGGAGTAATTTTTGTAGGGTCTAAACTATTTTTAGAATAATCCCATAAATGCATGTAATCCTTGTTTTTAGTAGCGAAGTCATTTATTCCTGATGCAACCTTCTGGTTAGAACATACTGGGCAACCCCTTGGTGAAGAAATACTATTTCTTGTAGAAACATCCTTCTTCCAAGAATAACCACAAACATGACATAACCAATTTACTACTTTAGATGAACTGTAGGTTACTTCTGTAGGTAAGAACCTGTTTTTTGAATAATCCCAATCCTTCAGTAAATCGTGGTTATCATTACTCGCTAAGTCGTTAATTCCTGGAACTACAACACGACCTGTACAACAAGCACAACCATATTTAGTCTTCTTATAGATAATCTCTGATGGGGTAAAAGAATAACTGTACCCACAATCAAGACACCTAAAGCATACTTTTTTAGTTGAGACACCTAAATTAGCTATGTCAGTTAGACTAAATCCTGTATAATAATCAGTATCAATAGCTAAAAATGCAGTAGGCTTTTCTAAAAAATAGTTTCTCTCGTTACTAGGTCTAGTATTAGCTAATTCTGTTAGAAACACCCTAGCTAATTTTTCTGAGGATTCTCCAATATACCCACTAGCATTTAATAAATCTAATACAGTCATTTGAGTTCCCAAACCTTGTCTAATTCTAGTAGTCGCCCTTTTAAGGTGTTTGTATCTTGTTTAAAGTCTAAGCCTATCCCATCTTTAACCAAGACATAAGACTTTCCGTTAAACTTATATACCTTTACTATACCATTGTGCGTATCGTAAACAACCGAGATTTCGTCGTTGATACCCTTGTATGATAGCTTTACACCATAAAGGTCTACTACCTTAATTTCTCTGGTTTTAGCTAATTCAGTTGCTAAGTCTAAGCACTCTTTGTAATAAGAACCACTTTTACTTTCTAAGTATTGTAGATGTTCTTTATTTAGTTTGCTAAGCATAAACCCTCCTATAATAGAGATTATAACTATTATACCCTAATTACGTTGAAATAGCAACAAGAGTGAAAAGTTACTTTTAGTCTACTCTAAATAGAATTTACCATAAAAACTCTTATGTCTTAAATTTTAACATACTTAAATATAAAAAGCAACCCACATGGAGTTGCTAGTTAACCTATTAGTTGTTAGCTTTCTTGTAAGCTTCAGAAATGTTTTCGACAATCATATCTAAGTCATAATCTTTTCCAACAACAGTGTCGATTTCTAATAAAGAGTCAGCCAAATACTGAATTGAGAAACCACCTTCTCCAATACTTTCTTTGTAGTTGTCCCATTTGTACATAACATTGCTAAGCAAATCATCGAAACTTAGTGAGTCTAAAGCAGAGATACCCCCTAGGATTACTTTGTCAGCAATAATCCAAGGTTCATGGGAATGACCTACTGGAATAAGTAAATCGCCCATCTTTTCTAGGACTAAAGCAGATGTACCAATACCACAATCAGTGTCTGTGTAAGAATATACCAATACCTTTTTAGAACCATCTTTAGACGTACGAGAGTAAACCTTGATAGATTCAGAATCAGTATCTGCGTGAGATTCGTCTGGGAAATCGTAGTTAGGGTTAGAAGTTACATACAAAGAAACAATATTTGCAATATCTATATCAGACTGAGATGGGGCAGAAGAAAGGGCAGTGAGCAAGTTTTCAAATTCTTTTGACATGATAATTTTCCTCCAATATTTTTGATACTACTAGTATATACAATTTGCAAGGGGAAGTAAAGTACAGTGAATTAAAAGTTTATGATAATCAGAGTTCTCTGGTTAACGCTCGCTGAAACTGGTTAACTACTCAATTTACTATAAATAATCGACAGTTAAAGATACCCCAAGACTACTTGTAAATTTAATAATAAAAGCAACTCACAAGGAGTTGCTTATTATTTATTCTTTAATAACCTTGAAAACAACGTGTACGTCGTCTCCAACAAAGTTTGTGCTTCTTTCTTCTAAGACTGTTAAGTTATTAGGTAAGACGGACTCTAAAATCATACCGATAGGATAGAAAAATGCTAAGTTTCCTTCACTTTCCTCTACCTTACCATAAACATAATTAGTTTTTAGATAACCTTCATCTATACCGAATAACTCTTCAATCTCTTCAACAGAAACACCTACTGTTTCAGTGTTATTGAAATGCCCCTCAGCATAATACGTTCCTAGACTCTCAAGACTAGCTTTTAAGAGGATACCCCTAAGACGTTCAAGTTTTTCTACTGGTAAGTTTCGTAAGAAGTCTAAACATTCTCTAGACTCGTCTCTATACCAAGGTTCAGTATTTATGTAACTTACTTTGTCATTTAACATAATTACTCCTTCTCAGTACCTTCGTTGTTTTTAACAGAAGATACATCATCCGTCTGAATAGGGTCGTCTGGAATTATAACTTCCGTTGGACTTGCCTTCAATACCTGATACCAAATAGGTTGAACAGTCTTATTGAAGTTTTTACCCCAAATAAGATACTTTTCTTTTAGCTCTGTTGATGCGTACCAGTCTTGGAGTACAACATACTCGTAAGGTCCTAACTCAGCGTAGTCCTTAAGACCATACATAATACCAGTTCGTGGAGAAATATTAGCTTCAGAGTCAGATAAAGCACTGTTAGACTCAAATGAAACTTTTTGAGAAGATAAATTCTCTACTTTCCATTCAGTGTAAATGTACTTATTGTCTGATTTAGGGTCTAATCCACGATTTCGGATATTGGCTTTCATAATGTCTTTGATAGCATCTGTACCATAAGTTACCTTAATTAAAGTTACTCTAATAGGTACTTTAATATTCTTGCCTTTATCATCTTTGACTAAAGCTACAGTGGTAATAGGAGTGTTTAAGCCTGCTGGACTTTCTTTAGTACCATTTCCTACTGGGTAGGTATAATCTTCTGGCTTTTTACCCTCTTTCTGAGTTAAGGCAGATACCCCAAGCCAATCATGACGAATATACTTGTACTTTTCCCACTTGTAAGGTTCTTCAAAGTTTGCACGCTCTTCTTTAGGTTTAGCTGCCCACTCTTTGTACTCCTTAGACTCAATCTCAGTACCCTGTAACGCAAGGAAACTAAACCTGTCAAGAGCATCATACAAATCCTTAGAAGAAAAGAGCAGAGAATCAAGGTACTCATCTTCTGAACCATCAACAGTGTAGCCGTTATCACCTTTATTTAAAGGTATAGAACGCTGTTCTGTTTTTGTAGGTAGGTTAGATGCACCTAGATTTGAGATATATTTTGCAAAGAGAGTAGTAATCTCTTCCACAAAGTTATCGTCAGTAGGTTTAATTTTAGCTTCTGACATCATCTGGTTTATAACTTTAGAGTTAAAGTTAATCTTTGAATAGTCTACATAAGTGAAATCTACCTTTTCACCAAAGTTGACTAAGGATAAATCTTGCTTAGTCTCCTTGTCAGTTCCTGGTTTATAGTAGGTACTACCATACTTATTTAAAGCGTCAACAGTCAAAGGATTATAATTAACAGTAGATAAGACAGTTTTAATAAAGTTAAGACGGTCTTCATTTCCATTCTGTAGTTTAGCCTCACTTGCTAGGTAAGAGGAACCTGTAAAGGAAGTAAGCTCATCTGTAGAGTAACTAGACAAGTACCCCTGGTATTTGGATAAAGCATAGCGTCCAGTGTTTTCTTCTTTTACAGTCAACTCTTTAGGGTAAAGTACTTGGCTGTTGTAAAACACAACCCCTGCTACCCCTAGCATAGCCGATATAGACAACCCAAAGATAGTTGCACCAAGACCTTTCCAAAATCCAATCTTTCTAGGAGTACCCCCAAAGTAACGGTATCCTTCGGGTTTATCTACAACCCAAGTCTTGGAGTTAGGTTTTTTAGGTTTCTTACTCATTTAACTAACCTCCTAGGTTAAATTCATTGCCATTTCCAACCAGTTTACTTAGAATATCATCAGCTGACATAGAACTTACTTCATCTTCTACAACATCTTCTTCAATATCTAGCAAATCACCTGCATCGTAATTTGTAGCTGGGGTAGGCATTTCAATAATGTTTTCTGGTACACTACTAGTTTGAACAGGTTCAACAACAACTGGGGGCTCAATAGGCTCTACAGTAGTTACCTTAGGTTTAGAAACTGAACCAGTGATAAACTCTTGCATCAAAGAACGCATGTCATTCATAAATGATGTCTGCTGTTCTAACATCTCTTGTTTAAAGTCTTCAAATTCATTTGACCTAATACTAGTTCCTTTAGACTCAAACTCACCTGTTTCAAACTCAGACTTAGCCGAATCTAAGCCTAACTGAATAGACTCATTAACCATACCCATATAGGCTACGGTTTGAGATGCTTGTTGTAGTTGTTCTTTTAGACTTGAAAGACCTTCGAGATTAGCTAGAGCCTCGTCTCCATCTACAATAGCACGAACTTTTTCATCTGAATGATACGCTTCCAGTAGTTGGACTACCAATCGTTTGAAACGTTTTTCAGCTTTAGCTGGATTTATAACAGTTTCTAATAATTCTGTAGATACATCTACCATAATACCAACTTTAGGCATCTAGAAACCTCCAATCATAACCTTCTTTTTTAGCAAGTGAAGATACTTTTTGAGACATCTCATCAACCTTGCCCATTAGTAAGTAGGTAGCCTTAATACCCCCTAGAATAGCCTTAGAGTTGAAGAACATAGAACGAACAGATGTTCCCAAACTCCTGCAGACCACTTGTACACTAGCAAAAGGTAAAGCAGAAGAACACAGTTTTCTGCCCATAAATGAAGAGATACTGCCACCAAAAATAATAACCTTTGTACCTAGACTATCTAGATACTTAAGATATGAGCGTAAATTTGCACTTGCCAAATAAAGCTCATTGAAAGAACCCTTAAACGTACCCATAGCATAGATATTTCCGTGCTTGGTCTTGCTAAGATACTTTTTAATATTGCTAGGCTCATCCGAGAACCATGGAGATACTTCATGACCACGTTTAATACCGAACCTGTAATCTAAACTAGACTCAGTAGAAAGGTCAAGTATGATACCTCCACCTGCCTGTGTTAGCAAGTTCTCTGCATGAATATAAGCTTCCCTAAGAGAATCACCTGAACCTGCAAACACAAACTCAGTATTCTTTAAAGGAGATAAACCAGTAAATAAGTCACCAGTAACAACCTCAAAGAAAGAAGATACAGGTTGAACACCCCAATCCTCGTAAGGAGACTCCTCAGAAGAACTACCACCTTTAAGAAGTTCCCTATTTAACTCTATGACATTGCGTTTTTCCGATTCAAGCTGTTCATTCAATTTAGAGATTTGTTGCTCATAATCGTACTTGATATCATCAATGTTAGGAGAGTTAGATTTAAGAGTAGAGAGTTCTGACTCCAATGCATTAATCTTAGAGTTCTTTTCAGACAAGGCAGAAAGATGTGCTTTCTCTAAGTTAGTTCTTTCTAAAGCAAACTGAGATTCCAAGTTTGACGCCAACTCGTTTAGTTTAGCGTCTAACTCTTCTTGAGAAATACCCACTTGCTCAAAAGCAAGTTGTGATTCTAACTCAGCAATCTTAACATTTTTCGCATTGACAAGACCAGTTTGAGCATTTACACGGTCAATAGACTCATTTAACCTAGTATTCAGCCTATCTACTTCGCCTTTTAAGTACTCTACTTGTTGAAGTAGTTCAGTATTATCTGAAGAACCATCTTCTAGTTCTATCTCAATACCAAAGTCATCGTCAGTACTTGCACCTGAGAATTGTAGTTTGTACTCTTCTAGTTGAGATTCAAGATTTCGAATAGTACCGTCCTTAGACTCTAGTTGACGTAGATAGTAACTCTCATCAAAAGAACTTGTAGGACTAGCTACAACGGAAACTGAGTTAGAATTATTTTCTGCCTCTTCCTTGTACTCAATATTACTTCCTAAGTTTGTATTTAGATAATCTACTAAGCCTTTTGTAGATTTAACTTCAAAAAACTTACTTTCGGACTCCAAAATACTTCTAGTTGATTGCAAGGCTGGTACGTTACTAAAATCTGCCAAGAATACCCCAACTAGAGAGGTATCTTTGATTTGCAATCTTAGGTCTTTTACTAGGTTTAGGTCAGTTAGTTCATACTCCTTAACTTCTACTAAACCTTCTCCCCAAAAGAGAGAAGAAGCATCTTTAATAAAAGACACTTCTTGAGTATTCAGACCACTAACAATTATAGTTAATGCCATGGGTTACCCCTTTTCTGCTAGTACTCCTGCCCCCAATACATTCAATAAGCGAGGATTTGTTTCGACTTCTTGGTTTCCGTCTTCGTCCAAATTCTCTTGGAAAGTCACCAACTCGATATTCGGTGCAAAATCTTTTAGACGGTTTACTAGGTAAGTCGACAAACTCTCGACACCCTCAACTTGACTGGCAAGACTACCACCTCCGACTACAAGTAGGTTCTCAATACTTCGTACTGGATACCCATTACCCTCTAGATAAGAGGTTAAACCATCAATCAAAGTATTTGCTACTTCAGTTTTAAAGATTGCCAAAGACTTAGCTAAGTTGATTACGTTGCGTCCATCCTTAATCTTACCTTCGATTACACCTTTTTCAATTTCCTTGTTAGGCAACTGAATGTTTTTAGATAGCAAGGCTTGTTTAACACGTGCGATAATGTTGTTTCCACCGTATGGAAGTGTAAGACGTGTTGAGTCAATTGTTTCCATACCCTCGATAACAAAGAAGTCAGTTGTACCTGCTCCGATGTCAACAACAAGAGTCTTAGAAGATAACAAATGCTTATGAGTATCGCTGATGATACGTCCACGTCGCATTACAGTACCAATGTAGGCTGCAAAACCTTCTGGGTAAGCTTTAACAGAGTTAATCTTAAGTTTGGTTGAGAAATTAGGCAATGTAAAGTTAATTTCTTCCAATCCCTTGATGCGTCCGTATAGAGTTTTTGCACCAGTTGCAATATCATTTGGTGGTAGTAGGAAAGTAACATTCCAAGTAACATCAAGCGATTTTAGAGAACAACGGTACATATTGCTTAGCAAGCGATATCCTTCAAGGAAAGCACGTTGAATAGTAAGCATAGTTACTTTGCTTGTTGGTTTAGGGTCTAATGCAGTTGGACGTAAAGCACTCATAGAGAACTCACGTTCTACAAGCAGACCATTAGCGTAGAACTCACCGTCAGCAGTTTCAAAAACAACAGTATCTTCTTCAGAATAGTTTTCTGGGACTTCGTAGTCTGGTGAAATCTGAGAGAAGATATTACTTACAGTAGTTAGTTGTTGCTTAATTAAACCACTTCTACCAATACCTGACTGAACTAGGACACGAGTCTCTGAGTTACCCATATCGATGACGATGTTAGCATCAACAATTTTCATTTGTTAATTCCTCCAAGAATTTAAATATTTTATAATATTTAGACTTCTAAATTTATAGTTCTGGAAATCTAAAAATTCCTATACTGCTATTTTATAACAATTATACAAAAAAGTCCAGTAGCGTTAACTACTGGAAATGGTTACTTATAATACCCTGTTAGGTGTAGGATGATTAAAACCAACAAAGCTGGTAGCACCAAAACAGATTTACATAAGAACCGAACTACTTTCTTATTTGTAATGATTTTATATGCAATAGATAATGCAATGCACCCTAAGACAAAGCCGATAAAGAATAGTGGGAAGTAAGTGTAAAAATAGTGTGCTTCTTCTACCATAGTCATAATTTTCACCTCTAATTTAATTTCTAATAACATTTTACAATAGTTACAGTAATAAGTAAATAGAAATGGACTAAGTAAAATTAGATAATTACACCATTCTTTTGTGTAGTTAATATTCTCTTTTCATAAATCTATACCTAAGCTAACTGTATAATTAAGTTTCCTTAATTTGAGCCAGTTATTGGTAAGAGAATAGCCTTAAGAATTAAGTCTGGTGCTAGAATAAGCGTTGATAGGATAATGATAACTAAAGTAAAGACAGTTACACCCCTCAATTCAGCAAGACCTACTATCTTTTTACCCCTTAGGATGGGGATAGATTCTAAAGATACCCCAACTATACCCACGGCTGAGAATAAAAGAAACCATATTTTACCATTACTTTCTAAGAGTCCACTAAATACTGCCGAAACTGACAAGAAAGTTAATATAGTTAGGAAGAAGTAAAGACCGTTCCTTACTTTCCAGTTATCTAGTAAATTTTTCATAACTACTACCTCATTCTATTTCTTTAGCTAACTGTAATACTGGTCTACCCTTTTCAAGCATAGGTAAGATAAGACCAGTCTCAAAGTTAAGTTCCAAATCAAAACATCTTACCTCTATACCATCTACATCATAGATAGCATATTTTCCGTTGCCACGTTTCTTAGTAATTCTGGAAATGTCCCCAGTATATCTGATGTGGATTCTATGGTGATTTAAGAGGAAACAATTTTCCTTGGAAACTCTATATCCCTTCTTGATATCTCTCAACCACATACCTAAGTGTCCAACCGTGATATATGGAACTTCAGTAGAAACACCTTCAAATAACTGGCTACACCTATCTGAAATCTTTTTAAAGAGTTCTTCATCCTTATCAAAGTTAAGAATACCATAGGCTGCTGCGTGACCTCTACCGTCTATACCAAAATCATTCAGACTTTTTCTAAAATCAACGGTTTGTATGCTACCCCTAAAGGACGCTCGACCTACTTTACCTTTATCTGAATAGTAGGCAATAACCACGTTATGAGGACTAGTGTACCTAGATGCAAGCAACCCAACGAAATTGGTTACATAGGTTTTCTCGTCTTTGGTAAGACCTGTTGATGGTATTTCTAAGAAAGAAATGTTAGGATACTCATAAACGGTTACAGTCTCTTCTAACCTAGAAACAAACTCTTTTTGAAGTTCTTGAAAGTCCTGCATAGGATAACCATATCCCAAGATGAATTGGCAAGCCAAATCCTGCAAGTTGAATCTAAAAAGTGCGTTTACTTTAGGAGAGAACGTGTAATCTACGAAGTTTCTATCCATACATGGAACACCAAAAGAGTAGTCTTTATTTATTACAGAGTCCATTAGGTATCCGATGTATCCTTTTCTTGGGTGGTCGTAAAGACACTCTAAGAACTGCCTAGCTTTAGGCATTTCGATATTACGGACATCTGAAAGCAGAGTTAGACCAACTAAAGCCTTAGTTGTTATGTTACGTCTGTAATCGAAGTCCTCATTTACCTTTTCTTCATAATCAGCAATACAATGGTATAAAACACCCATACCTGACTGGAATAACCAGTCTTGATTTTCAAAAGGATATTGATTGTTGATTACTACCCCATAAGCAGTATCAGATTCTGCATAGATAAACTCTTCTTCACAATCATGGTGGTCTACAGAGATTACAGTTACACCTGCATTTACAAGTTCCCCTAACTTAGGACGCTCGATTGCAAAGTCCACACAGAAAACAAAGTACCCTTTCAGCTTTTCAGCTGGGATAAAGAAACCATGAGAACGGTTGTTGTTTACATAGTAAGGAATAGAGTCATCTTCAAGCTCCTTCTCTAAGAAAACAAGGAACTCTCGCATAGATACTAACCCATCGATGTCAGGGTCTCCATAAACTAAGACAGGAGGTCTTTCATCTTTAGGTAAAGATTTTAGATGCTGAACTGCCCTTATAAAGGTATCCATACCTCTAGGGTGCAGAGTTGTATTATTCATTTTAACCTCCCCTTAAAATTAGCAAGCAAACCTATATATAGCTAGGAAAATTAGAACTACAATAAGACTTATATACAAGATAATAAGGAATGGTAGTACAAAATCTAAACTATCTTCAGACTCACCATTACTTCTTGTATAAAAGATTTTGCCTGGTTCTTTCTTACTATACGCAAACTGGTAAGTAAAACCTAAATCATAACTAGCTAGAGAAAGAACTCTACTTAACTCATAATCCTTTAGGAAACTGTAATCATAATCAAATGAGCCTTCTCCAACCTCTAAATCAGATTCAGATAACTTGGATAAATAAGAGTTAAACTTACTTGCCAAAGCTATTGCAGTTTGTCTTTCAAAACCACTATATGTCATATCTACTACCTCAAATATATTTTAAATAGAGCGAAATGGGATACTAGATACAGTACCCCATAACACTTAAAATAACAAAATCCTCTTACCTTATATACGACATTAGAAGTATGTTTGTATAAGATGTAGTAGGAAAAATACCCCTATCATAGCATAAATCATGAGAGTAAAGGTAGCTAGGAAAACAAGAAAGTCACTACCATTCTCTAAGAAATCCTTTAATTCCCTTACAAACCTATTTTTAGGCGAGTTAATTTTGTAGTTTAGTAACTTAGGGTTTCTTTTATTTCGTTTAAAAGATACTTTACCATCAAGTTGGTATTCTGCTTCCTTTAAGATAACCCTTACTTTAGATTTAGAATAACCACTTAAGTTTACACTTAAAGTACCTTTAAGGGAGTTTGGAGAAACTGTTTTTACATTTTTAAGAGTAGATTCAAACTCTTCCAGTACTCCTTCAACTAAGATATCCCTATCTTCCCTAGTTAGCTCTCCTCTAGCTTTTGCAGATACCCTATCTATCGAGTGATTTATCCTGAAATAGCTGTCCAGTTCCATAAAATACCCCCTAAAGCCTTCCTTTTAATGGAATTGCTTTATTTGCTTCTAACTCAGCTAAAATAACCTTAGCGTCTGACTCCCTAAGATTATAGTCTTTAAGGTCAGTATAGTCTATACCTTTAAGTACTGCTTGCAAGATCAGTGACAAATGATAAGACTGATACAAATAATACCCCCTCTCATCACTATCACCTTTATAAGCTTCTAGCAAATCCATGTCAATTACTCTAGACTTCGCCAATTCACCAATTAAAAGCAAAAAATCTAAAGAAATAAAATCATAAACTGCACCAACTACTTTTTCATACCAAGAATACCTAGAAAATTCTGCTAAAGTTTTTAGAACCTCAGTTCTCCAAGAGCCTCTTAAGAATCTATCAATAGTATATCCATTGGACATAATCTTAACCAATGAGTTCATTTCTTCTACTGAGTAGTTTTTACCAGTAGTAAATACCCACATAGGCAAGTTATTCTGTAATCCTTTGTCGATAAGTGACCACAAACGTTTAGGAGTCCTTACGAGGGCAAGACGCTTATCTAAATAACCGTTTTCAGCCCACGATAAGATATATGACCATTGTTCAGAATCAAAGCCACATCCGATGAACCTAATGAGTTCTTCACCACTAAAACCATTTTTAAGGTATTTCCGTAAACCATACAGAACCGAACCATCAGATATGCTGAAGAACCTAGGGTCTACACCCTCTTTACTTGCTAACCTAATCTGATTAAGCCTATAAGGATTATCCTTACAAACTGGTACCCAGTCTACCAAGTCCAAGCCGTCCAGTACCATAGACCGAACCTCATCTTGAATATCTAACGAGTATGAAGAGAAAATTTTCTCTATATTCTCAATTTTTACACGATGTCCATTAAAATACATTTAATCTTCTCCTTCAATCTTAGCGTCTATCGTTACTAAGGGTACACTATAATTAAGTAATTTTCTCTCTTCAGACCAAGCAACATACTCTTCTGCTACAATAGGAATATCACCCCTACCCATAGCTTTGAGTATTCTGTAATCCTTCTCTAAGCTAGTAGATAAACCACAAAGAGCTGGGGCGATATACTCGTTAAGCGATTCAACGTCTTCAACATTATTAGATATTTGATTGTAAGCCATATTAACTAGTTGGTTTGCTTTTGAATCAGTATATAAAATAACTTTAGGGTGAGATAAGTAATCTCCTTCACTAGACCTAACCCTTTGGAAATGTAGCTTACCTAGACATAAATCCCTTGGAATAGGAGCATTTGCTGGGATAAAAGCTACTTTAGGTTTGTTACCACTAGTTAGTCGAGAACGGTTAAGTATTGATACATACTCAACTTTAGCATCTGTAAGATGACTAGCAAAAGTATCATAATTACCTAAGAAATAGATACTATCAGCAAACCCATATTTAAAGCCTGATACCCCACCTACATCGCCAGTATATCTTTTGACCTTACCACATAGTACAAGTTGAGAACCTGCAACCAAAGGTAGAGGTACATCATCGCCTAAGCTAAGATATTCTTCTTTTTTGATATAGAAATGATTTAAGTCTAACCAAATATGATTATCAAAATAAACTGACTTACCTAAGTAAGTACCTTCATGAATTTCCCCTAGGTTACCATCTTCGAAGTACCCCTCAAGCGCTGGAGACCTGAGTAGAACCTTCCAAGAACCCCCAAAGTTACGGAGCGCAGAGATAACACCTGAGATTATAAGCAACTTATCTTCATACTCATTTAATTCTTTTCGGGAATTACCATATAAACCTTGCTGGGAGTTAGACACATAAGTACCTAATTCGTCAATATGCTTAAGGTAAGACTTTAGAACAACGTCTCTTATAGAGATACTACTCTGCTCTTTACTAATAGTACCCATGTAAGAACTGGAGAAGTACTTAGTTAAGGGGAAGTTAGTCCATGAGGAAACACCTTTACTGACTTTCCTTGACTTCTTTTTCTTTTTAGACAAAGCTAATCTCCTTTCAGAATTCTATTTATACCTATTGTTTGACAAAAAGTTTAGTTTCGGAAAACTAAACTTATGCCAGTACAAATCTACCATCCATGAACTCGGACACAGGACGAACCCAATGTACCATATCTTCGTCATGATAAATGACCATGACCTCTAAATCTGATTCTCTATAAGCAAGTTGAGAAACCTGATACAAGCGACCTGTTTTCTTGTGAATAAAGTTCATACCCACAATTCTGTGATATTCCTTAATACTCTTCATCAGATAACCTTTCCAACTTTCTTCTATTACGAGCCTCTAAACTAGCTTCAGCTCCTTTAGTGCTTTCTTCAACCAAAGAACCTGCAATTCTAGTAGGGGAGGTTAAATCAGTGGCTTCAGATAAGTCCATCTCATTTACAAAGATACTCTCCCTGCCTAAGATAGTCATGATAGTTGACTTCCTCCTACCCCTAGTATTAGAGATGTAGTACATACGTCGCTCCTCTTCAAGCTCCTCCTGTGTTGTAGCCTTTTTGTGAGGGAAAACGTCTATTACCACGTTCCAAGAATAAGCAGAATCAATTTCCTTACCCTTGAACTCATTTACAGTTACAATTTTAACATCTGCATTATGTTTTTTTAGCCTACTTTGCAGTCTAAGGTTAATTTCTTCCAACTCATAAAGCAAATCAGTTGCAGAAGTAAACTCTCCACTATTTACCAATACAATTAGAGAAGAAATAATAGAGCGCATGCGTTCATTATAAATCGTATCTTTAGTATTTTTAGGAGGTGTATAAACTAGATTATGGTAGTATGCAAGTAAATACTCTACAAACTCCATTTCAGTTATCTTATCCTCTTTATAGGCATGATAGACATTCTTCCACTCCTCTAAGATACCTGAGATAGATGGGCAAGAATATTCAATGTCTTCCATTGGTGCTTCCCAAATACTTTCATTGTTATTCTTAAGAGCAGACATCATATTGTTTACTTCCCAAGAACTAAATGTAAGTTGTTTTAGCACATTAGAAACGTTGACAGTAGTCCTTTCAGTAACTAATCTGATAATATTGATAGCCTGTTTTACCATGTAAGGACTTAGAGTCATACCCTGACCAGAGATACTATAAGTAAACCTACCATCTCTGTCTAACATAATAGCTGGAAGTAAACCATCAATATTTTCCCTACAAATTACTGCTACGTCCATACCATTAGATACATCTTCATAGATACCCTTTACAAGACCTTTAACCATTTCATCATAGTTAGAGTACCTACCAATAAGTAACTCTCCTCCCTCTTTAGCTGCCTTGATAGGTTTCTCTAACCTATTAGAGTTCAGCTCAATACTAGGAATGATACCTTTAAGGATATTGGCTGGGCAACGGAAGTTAGTTGATAACTTAGTAATTGCTGGGTTAAAGTCTTCGATGAAGTCCTTAGTAATAATGTTATGGTCACTACCCCTCCAAGAGTAGATAGTCTGGTCATCATCACCTACGGCTACGATTTGCTTGGCTCCTAACATATAGGCTTTTAGCAGAGCATATTGCTTTTGAGAAGTATCTTGGAATTCGTCAACAAAGATAAACTCATAACGTTCTGAAATAAAGTCAATAACATCTTGTCTTTCTTCTACATAGATGAACGTATAAAGCATATCTTGTAAGTCCTCAAAGTCGCACTTTCCACTAACACGTCTAGCTTTTGACCATTCAGAGATTATAGCATCAACTTCGATAGGACTCATAGACAACTCTTCATAAACAGTATGTTTATAGCGTTTCTTGTCCAACCTATTCCTAGAATAAGTCAATGCACCCTCTAAATCACGGAGGTCATCAGAGGTTAAAGGCTTCCCTCTCTTAGTACGTCCAAACCTATTGACGATATTCTTAAGAATTTTAGTATTCTCTTTTTCATCAATAAAATCGGTAACTACCCCAAGAGCATTTAAGACAGCCTTAAACTCAGCATGCAAAGTTGAGAAAGTAATTGAGTCAGATACATCTACATAACCTAACTTTTTATTCCATTTTGACAATTCATACTTAAGCTCTTTAGCACCACTATTAAGGAATGTAGATACCCATATAGGAGCAACTGTTCTTACAGTATTTCCGTTGATTTCCACCTTTTTAGTCAACTTCCCAGTCTTTATACCGTAAATTAACTTAAAGATAGTAGAGGTTGTTTTCCCACTACCTGCACAAGATAATACCAGTTGATTACCCCATGTACGAAGAACTTCCTCCAACTCAGATAGGCTATACCCCATAGAAGAGATAGTTTCAAGGAACCTCTCACTAGCAGTATCCTTTTTTCTTACATAGGTTCCGACAGTTACTTCTTCCTTTTTAGTTGGTTCTTCTAAGTTAGATGTAAATTGCTCTAATTCTTCAAATAAACCCAAGTATTACTACCACCTTTCTTACTTCTAAGATAATACATTTAGAATACAGAAATCATATTTTTCTAATTCTATTGTACTATATTCAGAATAATATTACAATATAATTAGACTTCTGAAAGAAACTTCAGAACTCTAATTATATAATTCGGAAATCTGTTTTAGTATAACTGAAAACAGATAATAGTTTTCGGAATTCTAAACTTATAGACAGTTTAAAACGTCCTCATTTACGAAGTCACTAGGATTACTATAACTACCGTCAAATACCTCGTCAAAGTAACCTTTATTTCCATTAAAGTAGTAATCTCTATATTTTTCAGCATCAAAGTTTGCTTGGTTTTGCATAAGAGTGTAGTAAATTGCTTCAGCTTCTGTAAGACTAACTTCTACAATCTCTGTACCGTTATAGACAAGTTTTTTAACTTTATCCACAGTTGAGATAGAGTCAATAAGGTATCTCTCCCTAAAGAAATGGTTTGCAATACCACACTCCCTAATTTCAACTACTGTTGAATCATAGACAGAGTCAGAGTAATCAAGCAAGTCTAAGTAAAGATGACGATTAGCTTCGGGAATCATTTCAAAGTCTTTAGCCGTCTCTTCATAAGTCCTAGTAGCTCTCAGTAAAGAAAGATACATCTTACCGTCAACAATCTCATCTACCCTAACTAAACGAGCTGACTCAATAATACCCAAAGAGTTTGAGGCATTGATACCTTTTCTTTCATATAAGACAAGCACCATGCCCTCTTCAAAGCCATATTTTGACATAAGGGAAAGTTTTTCTTCAATAGAGTACTCTTTGTTGTACCCTAAGAAGATAGCATCATATTGGAATAATGCAAGTTTAAGGTCTACATTTACACCCTCTTGTAGAGTAAATTTAATAATCTCTCCAAAGCTAGGCAAGGACTTACGCAAAGATTCAATATCTAGGAAGTTTTTTACAGACCTTGATTGATGGTCATTCAAACCAATATAAAGTCTGCGAGTTTCTAAGCCTAATAGAACGTCCATCCAATGTTTAGCTGCTAACTGGGCATATAGGTACTCTACTTCAAGAGAAGTACTCTTAACAGTGTAAATAGAACCCATAACCTTTTTACCATACTCTCCATTCCAGTATAGGTAATCATCGTTATCTTCAAACAGATTTGGTAAGTCTAAGAAAGACAAATCCTCCTCTTCATAAGGGTAGAAGTCATCTTCTAGTACAGATGCACCCAAGACCAACCCATTTTCAATTAGGTAGTTTTTGTACCCTGCATACACGGTTGAAGATAAGCCACAAGGCGTCCTCATACCAGTGAAATCCACTAGAATACCCCTCCTTGCACCTTCCATAGCCAATGCAATGGACATAAGATATTCACTTCTAGTTTCAAAGTAAGGACGTTTAAACACGTCTTTTAGCACAATAGTCATAGTTCTTCTCCAGACCTTTCCATAATGTAATTCACTAAATTAGCATGCTCTGACGGAGTACCAACTTTCCCTTGCAATACACCTATTGCATATAAAAGTTTAGAGATATCTAAGTTAGACACCTTAGCTTTTATATAAGGAGAACTAATACTTACTAAAAAGTTAACTTCCTCCACATAAGAGGATAAGTTATGCGTATCCGTTACACCTTTTAGCTCTTCGGGGGTTGCAATAGACTCAATCGTACTAACAATACCTAATGGCAATAGGCTTGCGCCTGCATAATCCCCCATTAAATAATCTAATACAGAGTTACACTTATCATATTCTCCGTTATCCAAGTTAACGAAGAAATCTTCCCCAATCAACTTCCAACACTCCGAAGATAGAGTGTGTCTAGTACGTTTGACAGTTCCTGGTGTAATATTTAATAGAGTTCCAACGTCCTTGGCAGACAACCTTCGATACACATAAAACTTGTTAGCGTGCTTGTATTTAGAGTAAGCTCCACTTTCAACATACCCCTCCAAGCGAGAGAGGACACCTAAAGCGAGAGTATCTCCTTGGTTTACATAGGACTCCCTCTTTTCGTCTAAGGTTTTAAATAAGTTAGCCATAAACTCTCCCTTTCTTTAATATATAAGTAAAATAATATAAACTTTAGTAACTGGTATAGAGAATTAAGATAAATAATTGCCACATTCTAAGACCAAAAGTCCCAAAAGATAGCAACCAAGTTCTACCCCTCACCCCTATACTATTTTTCAAAATACCCTACAAATAGAGCCAAAAATCACAATTTTTGACAAGGGGTATGAGAAATCCCCACTAAATTGCCACAAAATAATGCCACCAAAGTTTTAGTTCTATATTACCACATAAAAACAAAAAAGTCCACCACAATGTACTAGGTGAACTAAGCAAACTTACTAAAGTTAATAATATAAATCCTACAAGAACAAAAGCTTTATAAACACATTCTACTATAATTAAAGCTTCTGTTACACATAAAGAGTAAACTAGAATTTTCAACGAATTAATAGGAAATAAAAGCCTTGGCTAAAGTAGAAAAGCCAAAGCTTAAATAAAGAAACAAACGCTCCTTTTAGGAGATATCCAACTTACGTGGGAGAAAGGAAACCCAACATAAGAATTTATCACACTTAGTAAGGTAGAACCCAAAACCTTACTATGATTCTTGCAGGAATCGAACCTGCGTCTACTCTTTAGGAGAGAGTCGTACTATCCACTATACTAAAGAATCATAATCTGCTAAGAAAT
>ERZ772956.222-NODE-222-length-46884-cov-6.034060_pt1 | contig 46884 bp, 44 predicted proteins | sample MGYA00580683_ERZ772956 | MGnify/ENA primary metagenome ERZ772956 (study PRJEB29015, sample SAMEA2738077) | human oral metagenome | biome: human oral; feature: human-associated habitat; material: saliva | place: China | collected 2212 ... | reverse complement strand
GACAACTACCTGATCACAGGAAAGAAGGGTGGCGGCTGCCGGAAGCTCCTTGGGAAGTTGCTTGAAGGGCACGGGATTAAAGATCCGAGGATAGAGCGCCGCTATCGCAGTAGATCGAAGATAGGAAAGCATGCGGTTGCTAGAACCTACACAGTTACAGGCGAGCAACTGAAAAATGGCTTCACCCTCACTCACACGTTCGCAAATGGAGCAACGCGTCGCGTGGACATATATCCAGGTAGCCGGAGCGGGAAGGTGATTACGGTGCGCAATACTACTGACGACACGACGGAGTGGATTAGGGTTGTGGAGAGTAAGTAGTGCGCTGATGTAGACTCGGATCAGGACTCTAACAGGTACGGCTATGGGCGTTTCCGTCCGTTGTGCGATCAATCAGTCTTGGAGGTAGTTGCGCTGTTGTGCGCTCAACCAGAGGGGTTTCGTCTCGGCTATAGATAACGAGTTGTTATAACCAGCCGAGTTTATTTACTTTGGGTGGGCGGAGAGTATTGTGGTCGTATCTTCAGGACATGAAGATCGTTAAGGCAGTTAGCAGAGAGGGTAGGCGAATGGCGGATATATCCGTAGAAGGAGAGTTATTCACAGGACGAGGCAGGTAGACCCTGATATGGGCAAACGCAAGCGATCGCCGTGGCTGTGAGCAACCTTCAGAATACACTCACCAAAGTTCTACTGTAACCATGGTCACATATTCTATCGGTTCGGCGCATACTCCTATCTCATTTGCTATCATGCAGGCATGTCTCAATCAATTGACCAGCAAGAGAATCCCTTCATTCAAGGCTATCGAATCGGTACAATGAGACCGAAAAGCCGCACAGAGGTCGCACGCACAATATGCCGCCAATACAAATGATGCTTCAACGATAGCGTATGAAAGCTGATGGGTAACTCACAGGTGAGGCCGTCAGATGTCGGCATGGTCAGTTTGAGTCTGACCCGCCCCTTATTTTGTAGAGAAATCGAACTATTTATTCGATTTTGTATTGCCTGTTAAGTCCTCGTGATGGAGAACCATGCTTGTCGGCGTAATTGGCAGTGTGCTGGCTGCTATGATAATTGGTTGTTTCAGGTATTTGTGGCTCCATCGGTTGGAGGTGCGTATGATGTTATGGTGCTTACTTCATCGTCGTACGCAGATTAGAGTTTCAGTTTCGGCGTTAGCGTGCTTCAAAATAGACGATAAGTATTTGTTGACGCGCCAGGTACGACGAACGCATCAGCTTGGCCCAATCGGTGGTGCTGTCGACGTGTTTCCAAGCGGCTTGCACGAATTTCAAAAGGTTGGGTTCTCACCTGAAAGCCCTGTCGAGCATAAATGGGGGATAGAACGTACAGCGCTAAGGGGAACTGTCGAAGGGTTCGGGTTGATACGCTTGTATAGGATGCTAGATCGGGACTACGGGAGGGAGTCGTTTCGCGAATGCATAGAACGAGAGCTTGTTGAAGAACTTAACATAGAAGGAGGTGTGGGCATAAAGCACATCCCTCGGTTTCGTCATTTTGCTTATAAGTGGAAGGTCATTGAAGGTCCTAAATGGCTAAAAGGCAGTAATATATGGCAGTGGCGATTGTATCGTATATTTGATTATCAGGTCGACGAACACTGCGATGCAGATTTCATTGGTCGTTTAAGGAGTGAAGCGGTTCCGGGGGTAAAACAGTTTGCGCTAGTTACCGAGAAAGAGATTCGCCGAGGCATGACTTCTGAAGGAATGATCATTGGGTCTCATGCTGAATATTTACTAACCAAGCGCGAACGACGTCCAGAATTTTTTTAGTGAAGTCGATGCGTCTTAGGGCAGTCTAATCTATTTCCTCGTTCTCCCTCAGCCCTCCCTCTTCCATCTCCTCCCACCCTCCGCTTCACTCTCCCCCTAACAGCCCCACCACATACTGAAGGGCAAGGAAGGGGAGACCAATGGCAGCACCAGCAGACCACACCGAGGAGAACAACACACCACCAACCACCGCCTGCCCAGCCTGGTGCATCGGCCACGACGCCGACGCACCAGACAAAGCAGACGGCCACCTCCACGAAGCCACCCCAGCCCTCATGCCTTGCATCGCCCTGGAACGCACCACCGATGAAACTGGCACCATCCACCATCACCCCACCGCCACCGAACTCACCCTAGTGCGCTACCAATACCCGCACGACAGCGACACCTGGCTCTACATAGGCGATGGCTCCCGCTCCCACGGCCTCGACATCACCCTAGAGAGTGCCCGGCGGCTGGTGAGTGCGCTGGCTCGGTATGTGGAGGATGAAGGGTGAGGGGGTGGCGGAATGAAGCTTACCGGCGAGTCTGGTCGCTATCTGCTGCACGCAAGTAGGCCAGCACCGTCTTGACGTTGACGCCAAACTGCCTGCCGATCGCAGCCGCCGATACTCCCCGTGCGCGCAGCTCTACCGCCTGCGCCTTCTGCTCGTCCGTCATGCCTGCCCGGCGTCGTGGTAGCCCGCGCCGCCGACGGATTCCATAGACCACATCTTTGCTGATGCCGAAGCGCTCACAGATCGTGCGGACTGGCAGGCCATCCTGGTATAGCCGCGCCACCTCATCTCGCTCGGCTGCGGTAAGGTGATGCTGGCGCTGCATGATAGTGCGTGCAACAGCGTTGGCGTCCGTCTTTGCGTTGGTAGGGCTGGGGGCGGGTTTCGCAAGGCCATCGCTGGTTGGTGGTTCGCTGTCTCCACTAGCAGGCACCTCCAGCGAGTCGCCCGTAACAGATCGAGGTGACGGGGCAGGGCGCTGCCTAGCTCCGGCCTCAACCGGCTCTGCCGTCTGATTGGCGAGGGTGGTACCTTTCGTTGGTGTCTCGTCACATGATGATTGGCGTGCTGTGGACGGCGTGGCCTGCGCCGCATCCTCGTCGGTCAGCCGCTCCCCCGCACGAGCCAGCACATCAGCCCGCAGCGCGAGTAACGTTTCCAGTTTGTTCTCGTTGATCTCGCGGAGGTGTACTTTTGGTAAACAACTAAAATTCCCGGGTTTGTTTCGGTTTTAGGGTGGGGCCTGGGTTTATTTAAATAAGTAGCTTTTTAGCTGCAGTTGAGTGCCTATTGGGGCAGTGATTGGCTGCGCGCAGGGGCCTGATCCAGTTAGGCTTGTGCCATGGTACGTCTAGCACAGGTGAGCGACTTTTTGCAGGAGCTAGCTCCACTGGATTTAGCGCAAAGCTGGGATTCAAACGGGCTCATTTGCGGTGACCCTGATGAAGAGGTTAAACGCATTTTGCTTGCGGTTGATCCGGTGCAGGTAGTGGTTGATGAGGCGATTGAAAAAGGCGTCCAGTTAGTGATCACCCACCACCCACTGTTTTTGCGTGGCACTAACACGGTGGCCGCCAGTAACTTTAAAGGCCGCGTGGTTCATCGCCTCATTCGCGCCGGGGTTGGGCTTTATAACTGCCACACTAATCTCGACGCCGCCGCTTACGGGGTGGCTCAGGCTCTAGCTGACGTGGTGGGTTTGGTGGACACTAGGCCACTAGAAGCCGACGCCGCCCGCCCTGAGTTGGGTATTGGTCGCGTGGGGCGCCTAGAGCAGCCAATGAGCCTGCAAGATTTTGCCTATAAGGTTGCCGCTGCTTTACCCGATAGCGCCCCAGGCCTGCTAGTTGGGGGAGACCTGCAGGCACAGGTAGTTAAGGTAGCAGTTAGCGGCGGGGCTGGTGACTCCCTGCTGCAGGCGGCGCGTGAGGCGGGCGTGGATGTTTTCCTCACCGCCGATCTGCGCCATCACCCGGCCAGTGAGCATCTGGAGGGCGGCAAACCCTACCTGCTAAACGCCACCCACTGGGCTAGCGAATGGGTGGGCCTGCCGCCTTTAGCCAAGGCACTAAAGCAGTGGTCTAGCCAAAATGGCCATGATTTACAGGTTGAGGTTTCACGGTTAGTAACCGACCCCTGGAACGCACGTATTTCCACCAAGAATTAATTTAAGGAGCAAGCAATGACTAGCGCCCCTTTGAGCCAGCAGCGTCAGCTGCTGGAGCTACAAGATTTAGACAACCAGCTTTCACGTCTAGCGGCTAGGCGCCGTAACCTGCCGGTGTTAAGCGAAATTGAAAACACGGTTAAAGAGCTTAAAGAAAACAAGCGTCTACAGGTTTTAGCCCAAGCCCAGGCCACTGAAGCTAAGCAGGATTTAAAGCGTGCCGACGACGACGTGGAGCAGGCCAACAACCGCGCCAAGGTGCTGCGTGAGCGTCTGCATTCAGGCACCGTCAGTGCCCGCGATTTAGGCGCTTTGCAAGGTGAACTGGACCAGCTGGGTAAGCGCCTGAGTGTGCTAGAAACTAAGCAGCTTGAGGCCCTGGAAACCTATGAGGACTTAAGCGGTAAATACAGTGAACTACAGGTGCGTGAAGGCGAGATTCGTGCCCATGGACGTGAACTAACCGCTAAGCGTGACAGTGAATTTGCACGTATTGACGCCGAAACCAGCCAGGTTACTCAGCGTCGCGAGCAGCTAGCCGCGTCACTGTCACAAAGCTTAGTGCAGATCTATGACAGGGCCCGTAAAGCTACCGGCGGGCTGGGTGTAGTTGGACTCTACGGGGCCCGCAGCGAACCCACCATTGAAATCAGCCCCCAAGAACTGGCTGCTATTCGCGCTGCCGCGCGCGACGCGGTGATCGTTTCGGAAGAAACCGAAGCCATCATTGTGCGCATGGATGACTGATGCCAGGGATAACAAAACTGACGGCGGCGCTATGAAAACTATTTTTGGCGCTGTAGCGCCAAAAATAACCCAGTTTGAACGTGGTTTGGCGGCCACCATTGGTGGCCGCCAAACCAAGTTTGTTTTTACTCGTCTGCTGCAGCTAGGGCTGCAGCGCCAGCAATCCCGGCGCCGTTAAATAGCACGGCGGGCACAATGGGGGTGCGTAGCTTCAGTAGCGGCAAGAACTTGTCGTGCTTGCGCGAAACGCCGCCGCCCACCACGAAAATGCTGGGGCTAAAGAGCATCTCTACAGTCTCGTAGTAGCGTTGTAGGCGCTCAGACCATTCGGGCCAGTCCAGCTTCTCAAGGGTACGGATTGAGGCGGCGGCGCGCTTTTCGGCGTCGTAGCCATCAATTTCTAGGTGGCCTAGCTCGCTGCAAGGAATCAGTACTCCGTTGTAGATCAGGGCTGAGCCAATGCCGGTACCTAGGGTGGTGGCAATAACTAGGCCTTTAACCCCACGGGCGGCGCCGTAACGGGCTTCGGCGTAACCGGCGGCGTCGGCGTCGTTAATTACAGTGACGCGCCGCCCCAGAATGTCACGCATGATTTCGTTGGCGTCTACCCCGGTCCAGGACTGGTCCAGGTTAGCCATGAAAGGAATGTTGCCGTTGTTTACCGGAGCCGGGATGGCCACGCCCACGGGAACCTCAGGGTCTAGGTTAAAAGAAGCGGCAACTTCGGCACACACCTGCGCCACTGCCTGTGGAGTGGAAGGGGAGGGAGTGTCGATGCGCACGCGCTCGGCCAGTAGCTGACCCGTCTCTAGGTCTACTGGGGCACCCTTGATACCCGAACCGCCAACGTCAATACCTAACGCAATTTTGGTGCTCACGAAGCTACTCCTGAAGATAGAAAAACGTGTCAGTGACACACAGCATACTCTGACTTAGTTTAGCTCACAATTACTTATAAAAATTGACCCCATCAGCCTATTTAAAACTGGTGGGGTCAATGTATATGGGGAAGAAAAGTTAGGGCAGGGTCAGGATGTCGGCCCCGTCTTCAGTTACCACTAGGGTGTGCTCGAATTGGGCGGTGCGTGAGCGGTCCTTGGTTACCACAGTCCAGCCGTCATCCCACTGCTCCCACTCGATAGTGCCCAAGGTGAGCATGGGTTCAATGGTGAAGACCATGCCCACTTCCATCACGGTGTCATATAGGGGAGCGGAGTCGTAGTGGGGGATGATCAGGCCTGAGTGGAAGGCTTCGCCCACGCCGTGACCGGTATAGTCACGTACCACCCCGTAATTGAAACGCTTAGCGTAGGACTCGATTACGCGGCCAAGCACGTTAACTTCACGCCCTGGACGCACTGCTTTAATGGCGCGCATCATGGAGTTACGGGTGCGTTCAATTAGCAGAGCGCTTTCCTCATCGATCTGGCCCACGCCGTAGGTGGCGTTGGTGTCTCCGTGGACGCCGTCAATGTAGGCAGTTACATCCAGGTTAATGATGTCGCCTTCGTTTAGGACGGTGGAGTCGGGGATGCCGTGGCAAATTACCTCGTTAATTGAGGTACAAATGGACTTGGGGAAACCCATGTAGCCCAGGCAGGAGGGGTAGGCACCGTGGTCGCACAGGTATTCGTGGGCGATCTTGTCTAACGCGTCAGTGGTTACCCCGGGGGCAATGGCGGCGGCGGCAGCCTCCATGGCCTGGGCGGCGATGCGCCCGGCGTGGCGAATTTTCTCTACCGTTTCGGGGGTTTTAATGTCTGAGGCGGTAACTACCTCAGGGCCCGAGTGGAACATGTACTCGGGGCGGTCAATGTGGGCCGGAACTGAGAGTTTAGGGCTGAGCGTGCCTGGCTTTAGGTTTCCGCGTGGGGCGCGATCTGCAAGCGACATAAGTTAATCCTTATTTAAGTGGTTACTTGGCGAACCAGTGGTCGGCGTCAGGGAAAGTCCCGCTGCGTACGGCCTGACCGTAACTGGCGGCGGCCTTTTCCAGCTGGGCGCCGACTTCACCAAAGCGGGCGGCAAAACGCGGGGTCCATTGGGTCATGCCAGCCATGTCGGTCCACACCAGTACTTGGCCATCTACCTGGGCCCCGGCGCCAATACCGATGGTGGGGATAGACAGTGTCTGGGTTACTTCGGCGGCTAGGGGTTCGGGCACCATTTCGAGCACTAGGGCGACGGCGCCGGCTTCTTGTAGGGCCTGGGCGTCGGCTAGTAGTTGCGCGCCAGCTTCACCGCGTCCTTGTACGCGGTAGCCGCCTAGCAGGTTAACTGACTGGGGGGTGAAACCTAGGTGACCTACCACCGGGATGCCCGCTTCAGTTAGGGCCTTTACTGAGTTAGCGCGGGTGGCGCCGCCTTCTAACTTGACTGCTTGGGCGCCGGCTTTAAGTAGACGCACGCCGGTGGCTAGCGCCTGGGTGGGACCGGCTTCATAGGTACCGAAGGGGAAATCAGCTACCACCATGGCGCGGGTGGTGGCACTGGCGACGGCGCGGGTAGCTACCGCCATTTCGTCCAGGGTTACCTCCAGGGTGTTTTCACGCCCCAGCATGGTGTTTCCAATTGAATCGCCTACCAGCAGCATGTCGGTGCCGGCGGCGTCAAGAATACGGGCGGTGACGGCGTCGTAGGCGGTGAGCATAACTAGTTTCTCGCCGCGCTGTTTAGCTTGGGCTAGATGGTGGACGCGTAAACGCTGGACCTTAGTTGATTTCTCCGAATAGGTGGACATATACCGGATTCTACGCTGGCTAGGAGCTAAGTCTTAGGCTTGCAAAGCTAATGGCGGGCTAAGGTTGTTTGAGGTTGGCCATATTACAGCGCCGTTACCTGCCGCCGGGCACAATAGTCATAGCAACCATGCATAGCCGCCCAGCGGCCCACCATCACCATCCAGCTGAAAGATATCCCATGGACAAGCAGCAAGAGTACGTCCTGCGAGCAATTGAAGAACGCGATATCCGTTTTGTGCGCCTGTGGTTCACGGATGTGCGAGGCCAGCTCAAGTCTGTGGCTATCGCCCCGGCTGAGGTAGAGGGGGCTTTTGAAGAAGGTATCGGTTTTGATGGCTCGGCAGTAGAAGGCTTAACCCGCGTCTACGAGTCAGACATGCTGCTGGCCCCAGACCCCTCAACTTTCCTGGTGCTGCCTACCTCCCTGGGGCGCGACGAGGGTGTGGCGCGCATGTTCTGTGACGTGCTCACCCCTGACGGCCAGGTGGCCCGCACTGATCCGCGCGCAGTGCTAGAGCGTCAATTAGAGCGGGTAGCTAACGCCGGTTTCACCTGCTATGTACACCCCGAAATTGAGTTCTACCTGGTTAAACGTAACGCTGATGGGCAGATTGTGCCCAGTGACAGGGCTGGTTTCTTTGACCACGTAGCTGGCGGCACCGCCCACGATTTTCGCCGCCGCGCCATTGAAGTACTAGAGCAGATGGGTATCTCAGTAGAGTTCTCCCACCACGAGGGTGGCCCGGGCCAAAATGAGATTGATCTGCGTTTTGCTGACGCCCTATCAATGGCTGACAACATCATGACTTTCCGCGCGGTGGTAGAAGAAATCGCTTTAGAAGAAGGCTATATTGCCACCTTCATGCCTAAACCTTTCAAAGACCAGCCCGGCTCCGGTATGCACACCCACTTTTCACTATTTGAAGGTGAACGCAACGCTTTCTTCGACCCGGCAGGTGAATACCAGCTTTCTGCCGTAGGCCGCTCCTTCGTGGCCGGGCTGCTGCGTCACGCCAGTGAAATCACCGCCGTCACCAACCAACACGTCAACTCCTACAAGCGCCTATGGGGAGAAGACGAGGCCCCCTCATATATTTCCTGGGGCCAAACCAACCGCTCCTCACTAGTGCGTGTACCCACCCACAAGCCCGGCAAAGCCCAGTCAGCGCGAATCGAATACCGCGCCCTTGACTCAGCCGCCAACCCCTACCTGGCTTTCGCGGTGATCCTAGCCGCCGGCATGAAAGGTATCGAAGAAGGCTACGAGCTGCCCGCTGAAGCCAATAACGACGTGTGGGCACTAAGCGAAGTTGAACGCCGCGCCCTAGGTATCCAGGCCCTACCCACCTCACTTAAAAGCGCGGTAGCCCAAATGGCCAACTCTGATGTAGTGGCAGACACCCTGGGGGAGGATGCGTTCGCGTTCTTTATGCGCGACAAAGAAAGTGAATGGCGCGCCTATGACCGTGAAATCACTAACTTTGAACTAAACCAGTTCATCACCCAGTTCTAACAGGGGCCCCTAGATGCTCTCTAGCCGCGAGCAAAACCCAAATGGCCAGGGCCCTAGCCGGGCAGACCTAGCCCGGGCAGGTTTCATCAACACCACCCGGGCCCAGCGCCTACTAGCAGAGACGGTTTTAACCCCACTGCTAGAAGCTACACCAGTTGGCTTACTGCTCGCTGATCTAGCTGACAGCCCCGACCCTGACCAAGCCACCCTGGCCCTAGTGCGCCTATGTGAAGCCAGCCCAAAGCCACAGCAGCTAGCCCAAGATCTAAAACACAGCTCGCACCGTCGTCGACTACTGGCACTACTAGGTGCCTCCAGTGCCCTAGGTGACTTCCTAATTGCCAACCCAGACTCGGTGGCCTGTCTCGACCAAGAATTCGACGCCGAAAAAGTAGCCGCCACCATGACCAGTCGGGTTAAACGCGCCCTAGAAGCCGGTAGCATCCCCGACGCCGTCCATGCCCTACGCCTAAGCTACTACCAGGCCCTATGCACCATAGCGGCAGGCGACCTAACCCACCCCCAGCCACTGCAATACATGCCCCAGGTGGGGCTGCAACTATCCCAGCTAGCAGACGCCGCCGTCGCCGCCGCCCTACCAATCGCCTACCGTAAAGCCGGGGCAAGCGATCAACTAGCCTTCTGCGTCATAGCCATGGGTAAAACTGGCGCCCGCGAACTAAACTACATCTCCGACGTCGACGTCATGTACGTAGTAGGCGGAGCACTAGACGAAACCCAAGCCACCGCCGCCGGCAGCGCTGTGGCCAGCGCCCTTACCGACATAATCAGCGGAGTAGGCACCCTAGCCCCACTATGGCCCTTAGACGCCGCACTACGCCCAGAAGGCAAAGACGGCGTACTAGTACGCTCCATCGACTCCTACCGCTCCTACTACACCAAATGGGCCCAATCCTGGGAATTTCAGGCCCTACTCAAAGCCCGCCCCATGGCCGGAGACATGAACCTAGGCCAACAATTCATAGACCTAACCGCCCCCCTAGTGTGGCAAGCCTCCGCCCGCGAAAACTTCGTCAGCGACGCCCAAGCCATGCGCCGCAGAGTAGAAAAAGAATCAGCCAAAACCCGCGACGACCGCCGCATCAAACTAGGGCCCGGAGGACTGCGCGACGTAGAATTCACCGTCCAACTACTACAACTAGTACACGGCCGCAGCGACACCCACCTACGCTCAGCCGCCACCCTAGAGGCCCTAAACGAACTAATCGACGGCGGCTACATCGGCCGCAGCGCCGGGGTGGCCATGTCACGGTGCTACCGCTTCGAACGCCTAATCGAACACCGCGCCCAACTTTCACGCCTACGACGCACCCACGACCTACCTAAAAAAGAAGCCAACCTAAGACGTATCGCCCGCTCAATCGGCACCGACCTAGAAGGCAAAAACCTCACCAACGCCACCGAACTAGAAAAAGCCTTCAACCGCACCCGCCGCCAAGTACGCGCCCTACACGAAGAAATCTTCTACCGGCCCCTACTATCAGCCACCGCCTCACTATCAGACGCAGAAATGCGCCTAAGCCCCCAAGCTGCCCGCGAACGCCTAGCCGCCTTCGGCTACCGCGACCCAGACGGGGCCATGCGCCAAATCGAAGCCCTCACCGAAGGACTCTCACGGCGCGCCGCCATCCTACGCCAACTACTACCAGTGATGATCGGCTGGATGGGCATGGGCGCCGACCCCGACCAAGGCCTACTATCCTTCCGCCGCCTCTCCGACGCCATCGGCTCCTCCCACTGGTTCATGGGCATGCTACGAGACTCACGCCTAGTAGCCAAACGCCTCAGCTACATCTGCTCCGGCTCACGCTGGACCAGCGACCGCCTTAGCGAAACCCCCCAAGCAGTCTCCTGGCTCGACGACGACGCCGACCTACAAATACGCCCACGCGAAGTACTAGCCGGAGAAGTAGCCTCACTACTACGCCGACGCCTACTAGGCATGCGCAGCGAAAACTACGAACAAGTAGCCACCGAAGCCATCAGCACCCTACTAGCAATCCGCAGCCGCGAACAACTACGCAGCGCCATGGCCGACACCCTAGACGGGGTAGACCCCCTACGCGGCGCAGCAGCCCTATCACAAGTAACCGAAGTAGTCCTCGACGGCGCCATGCGAGTAGCCCACGCAGTAGCCATCGCCCAAACCCAGGGCCCCCAAGCACTCGAAAAAGGCGTAGACGAAGCCGGCCACCTACTAGCCGCCCACGCCGAACACGCCATAATCGCCATGGGCCGCCTAGGCGGAGCAGAACTGTCCTACGCCTCAGATGCAGACATACTGTTCGTACACCGTCCCCGCCCCGGCTCAAACACCACCCAAGCCCAAATCGAAGCCGACCAACTAGCACGCTGGCTAATCAGCGCCCTCAAAGCAGACGCAATGCACGCCCTAGTGCTAGACGCCGACCTGCGCCCAGAAGGACGCAACGGCGCCCTATCACGCTCCCTAGACGCCTACCGCGAATACTACGAACGCTGGGGCCAAGTATGGGAACGCCAAGCCCTAATAAGAGCAAGATACGTAGCCGGCTCACACACCGTAGGACAACTATTTACCGAACTAATCGCCCCCCTACGCTACTGCGCTAAAGGCCTAAACACAGACGAACTACGCCAAGTACGCCACCTCAAAGCCCGCATGGAAACCGAACGCCTACCACGCGGCACCAACCCACGCCGCCACCTAAAACTAGGCCCCGGCGGACTAAGCGACGTCGAATGGGCCGTGCAACTACTACAACTACGCCACGGCCACACCCACCCAGAACTACAAACCACCTCAACCCTGCAAGCCCTACAAGCAGCCTGCCAAGCCCAACTAATTAGCGAAACAGACGCCCAAACCCTACGCCAAGCCTGGCTAGCCGCCTCACGCCTACGCAGCGCCAACGTACTAGCCACCGGACGCACCAGCGGCTACCGCCTAGAACTACTACCCAACACAGCCCTCGACCTACGCATGGTCGCACGCCTGCTCTACTACCCAGCCGGACAAGACGCCCAAGTAGAAGAAGACTACCTACGAGCCGCCCGCCACGCCCGCACAGTAGTAGAAAAACTACTATTCGCCGCCTAAAACCAGACCAAACACCACCAGGCACAAACCACACCCCAACCACCTAACACACCAGCCAAACCAACTGGCACAATAGGCCAAGTGCAACTAATCCTAATACGCCACGGACAAACCGAAGCCAACCTCCTACGCGCCCTAGACACCGCCATCCCCGGCGCACCCCTAACCGAAACAGGCCAAGCCCAAGCACAATCACTACCCCAACGCGTAACCCCCCTACTACGCGGACAAGTAAGCCTATGGGTCTCACCCATCCTACGCACCCGCCAAACCATCGCCCCCCTAGAAAAAGCCCTAGGACTACAAGCCAACATACGCCACGGCCTACGCGAAGTAATCGCCGGCGAACTAGAAATGCGCAACGACGACGACAGCGTAGGCTGCTACATCGACACCACCCGCGCCTGGATGACCGGACGCATGCGCAGCCGCATGCCCGGAGGACAATCCGGCGTAAACACATTCCAACGCTTCGAAGCCGTAGTACGCGAAGCCGCCGCCTCCACCCCCCAAGACGGCACCATAATCATCACCGCCCACGGCACCATCTTGCGGCTATTTGGCTGCGTAGGCACACGCGGAGCAGACCCAAACTGGCTGTGCAACCAACCCATCGCCAACACCGGCATCTGCATCGCCCAAGGCAACCTACTACAAGGCTGGGACCTAAAAGTATGGAACAACGGCCAATGGGTAGCCGACAACTACCACGGCCCAATCCCCACCGGTTACGAAGGCGCCACCGGCTCACTAGCCAACTAAACCACCAACCCACTGACGCCATCCCACTGACGCCAACCCCGAAAACTAACGCGCCCACAAAACACTAACAAAAGCGCTCGCGGCAAACCAGCCACAGCAAACCAGCCACAGCAAAAACGCGCTCGCGGCTAGTAGAAACGTTTGTTTAAAAGCTAGCTAGTCTCATACGAAATGGTTTAAAGCTAGCCAAATCATGGCTAAACGGTTGGTGGCCAGCGTCTAACGACGCTGGCCACCAACCGTTAAATCTGGGTTAAGAAATGATTTTAGATCACGTTAGCTAGGAAGGCGGCGGTCCGCTCCTGCTGGGGATTGTCAATCACCTGGGCGGGGGTACCGGCTTCACAAACCACGCCTTGATCCATGAATACCACCTGGTCGGCTACTTCACGGGCAAAGCCGATTTCGTGAGTAACTACCATCATGGTCATGCCGTCATCTGCTAGTTCCTTCATAACGGCTAGCACTTCACCCACCAGTTCAGGGTCTAAAGCTGAGGTAGGTTCATCGAAAAGCATGATTTCAGGATCCATGGCCAGGGCCCGGGCGATAGCTACACGCTGTTGCTGACCACCCGAGAGCTGACTGGGGTAGTGGTCCATGCGGTCGCCTAGACCTACACGCTCAAGTTGCACTTTGGCGGCCTTGGCGGCCTGGGCCTTGGAGCGGCGCAGCACCTGCACCTGGGCTTCCATAACGTTTTCAATCGCAGTCATATGCGGGAAAAGGTTGAAACGCTGGAACACCATGCCGATACGGCTACGCTGCTTAGCGATTTCACTGTGGCGCAACTCGTGCAAGGTAACTGAACCATCAGCGTGAACCTGCTCGCGCATCCCCTGTAGCTGGCCTTCAATATAGATCCGGCCGGCAGAAATGGTTTCCAGCTGGTTTACGCAGCGCAGCAAAGTGGACTTACCTGAACCCGAGGGGCCCAGCAGGCAGCACACCTGACCTGGTTCGATATTCAGATTAATACCGCGCAAGACATGTAGGTGCCCAAAAAATTTGTGCACATCACGGATCTCAACCATTGCGGTGGTCTCATTTGTGGCAGCCATTATGCTTCTTTCAGGGCAGGATCTTGTCTACGGGCTTAGCTGGTGTGGTGCCAGAGCGAATAATCGCTTGTTGGCGCTTAGAAGTGTTACGCAGCTTCTTGCCGGAGTCGGGGGCAAATCCACGTCCGTAGTAGAGCTCAATGTAGTGCTGGAACACCATCCAGATACTGGTGATCAGCAGGTACCAAATTGCGGCTACGATCAGCAGCGGAATGGGCAGGAATAGACGCGTGCCTGCAGCGTTGGCAACAAAGGTGAGCTCCTTGGTAAAAGGTACCGCCAAAACCAGCGAGGTGGTCTTAAGCATGGAGATAGTTTCGTTGCCGGTAGGAGGCACAATCACCCGCATAGCCTGCGGTAAAACAATTCGCCGCAGAGTCTGGCTCTTGCTCATACCCAGGGCCTGGGCAGCCTCAGTTTGTCCCTTATCAACCGAATCGATACCCGAGCGCACAATTTCACTGAGGTAGGCGCCTTCGTTAAGACCCAAACCTAAGATCGCTGCAAACGCACCGGTAAACAGCTCTTTAGTGGAGAAGGTGAAGAACTCCGGGCCAAAGGGGATACCTAGCGAGAGCTTGTTGTATAGCGTGGGCAGCAAACCCCAAAACACCAGCTGGGTGTAAATAGGAGTACCACGGAAGAACCAAATGTAAATGTAGGCAACCCAGCGCAGTACCGGGTTGTCGCTTTTGCGACCCACAGCAGAGAGTACTGCCAGCACAATACCGATAGCCATAGCGGCCACAGTCAGCATTAGCGTCCAACCCACTGCCTGTACTACGTGAATGTCACGGACATAAAGCCACACCACATCCCAGTGGTAGTTGGTATTGGTGAATAAACCATTAACCAACATGGCGGCCAGGATTAACACTATGACAGCCGCTAGCCACGTGCCTGGCCTGGGCAGGCGCTTGAGCTTAATAAGCTCTACATCGCTATTAGAATTCATAATTACCTATATTCGACTGAATAATCATTCAGCGGGGTTGATGGTGGCAGTCTTGAGTGCCTGGGAGGTGTCAATACCCCAAGCGGTCAGGATCTGGTTCCACACACCCTTATCGATCAGGTACTGCATGGCCTTTTGTACGGCCTGGGTGGTGGCGGTGTCGTTCTTGTTAATTACGATTGCTTGAGTGGCCGGATCAACTAGTTCACCTACGGCGACGACGGCCCCGTTAGTCTGCTTGGCTGCATAGTCTGCCACCGGCGAGTCAGCGAAGGTAGCGTCTAGAGCCTGGCCAGCAAGGGCCGTAGTGGCGTCACCGAACTTGGCGTAAGACTTGACGTTAATAGCCTTCTTGGATGCCTTGGTGCAGTTGGTGGAGTAGGTGTTAATGGCCTCTTCCTGGGAGGTGCCAGTTTGTACCCCAATGGTTAGGCCGCACAGGTTCAGCGGGTTAGAGGGGTCAACCTTTGAGGGGTTGCCCTTGGCTACGTTAAAGCGTGAACCTACCTTGATGTAGGCCACCATATTGACTGACTTAGTCCGCTCACTGGTTACCGTGAAGGAAGAGATAGACATATCGTACTTAGAGCCAACTGCCGGAATGATGGAGTCAAATTCGGCGTTCACGAACTTAACCTTCAGGCCTAAAACCTTAGATAGGGCGGTAGCCAGATCAACTTCGTAACCAATTGGCTTGCCATTAGCATCCAAGAATTCAGCCGGAGAGTAGTCGGCGCTGGTAGCGATGGTCAAAGTGCCGTCGCCGCTAACAGAAGCGGGCACCAGTGCGGCAATGTCGTCCTGCTTAGTGACGCCGCTAAGATCCACGGTGGGAACTGAAGCGGAGGCGGTGGAACCGGATCGCTGTGCCATTTCCTTTGCGGCGTCGGTGCAACCAGAAAGACCTAGGGCGCAGGTGGCTACTAGTAGTGAGGCGATGACGGGAAGCGACTTTTTCATTTCCCTCTCCCGAGGATGATTGTGAATATTACTCTATGCGGTGATTATTCACCGCTGAGAAATATTATAGATACTTCTATGCATGAGTATGCAAACTAATGCAAAAAGTTGGATTGTTTGTCTAGTCACAACTAACCGATGGCCACAATCTCTTCACTAACAGCCTGACCTGATCCGTCACGGCGCTCATCGCTGTCAGGTAAAGCCACTGGATCGCCATTAGAATCCAATGCTCGCGCGGGTTCTGGGCCCACCCAAGCCAGAGCTAGAGCCTGCTCACCAGTTAAAAATCGTTGGCAACGGACCCCGGCTGTGGCCCGTCCCTTGCTGGGGAAACGGTCTAGCGGCGTTACCTTAACTGAGCCCTTAGTCCCCATCTCGCTGTCCGTCTCAGCGACGCCGCCAGTTGCGGCTTCACTGGGCGCAGCGCCAGCAGCCACAGTGACTACCTGACTTTGCGCCAATTCCTCACCAGGCACTACGCCGGCAGCAATAACCTTAGCGCCAGCGTGCAAAGAAATACCGGCCATGCCGCCCGCCCCGCGTCCCTGGGGACGCACCTTGGCGGCGTCGAAACGTAGCAGCTGGGCGTCGTCGGTAATTAAAACCAAGCTGGAAGTATCAGCTGCATGAGAGGCGTAAACCAGGCGGTCAGTGGGGGAGAGGGAAATAATTTCCCAAGCTTGCCCGCGCGCCGGGTGATCGCCCGGCTTTACCCGCTTAACTACGCCCTGGGCGCTAGCTAAGAAAATCGGGGCCTGGCTTTGGGTGGTTTCATCCAAAGACACCAGCCCAACTACCTGCTCGTCGTCAGCCAGCTCCACCAGTGCTGAAACCTGTGTGCCACCGCTAAGACTGTCACTGCGCTGCAGTTCAGGCACGGCCACCACATCAAGCTTAACTAGACGCCCCTGATCGGTGACGGCCCCTACCTGGGTGCGGGCTGTGGCCCCAACTGTGCTAACCCAGGCATCGTTGTTTTGGCGTGCGCCTTCACGGCTAAGCGGCTGGGAGCCAGAAACACGCGCCACCAGGCCGCCGGTAGACAAAACCACCTGGCATGGGTCGTCAGGAATAGTTAGTGGCAACTCAGCGACACTAGCGCCAGGGGTCAGGGCCGGGGTCGCTTGCGCAGCGCGGCTGCGGGTAGCTTTACTGCGCGGGCCAGGGGTACCGTCAGCTTCCAACAAAATGGTGCGGCGCGGGGTACCAAAACGGTCAGAAATCTGCTTTAGCTCCAGTGAAACCGTGGTGCGCAGGCGCTCATCAGAGCCCAGAATCTGGCGCAGCTGCTCAATATCTTTATTTAGCTCATCGCGCTCTTTTTCCAGCTCGATCACAGAGAACTTGGTTAGGCGCCGCAGCTGCAACTCCAGGATGTAGTTGGCCTGGGCTTCGCTTAAATCAAATACCTGCATCAGGCGGGTGCGGGCGCTAGCACTGTCATCACTAGAGCGAACTACCGCAATTACCTCATCGATATCCAAAATGGCAACCAGTAGCCCCTCCACCAGATGTAGTCGCTCTAGGCGCCGATCTAGGCGGAACTGGGTGCGCCGGCGCACCACATTGAGGCGGTGATCAACAAATACTCGTAGCAGCTGAGCTAGCCCTAAAGTGCGTGGCTGGCCATCGACTAGGGCCACATTGTTAATGCCGAAAGATTCTTCTAGCGGAGTGAACTTATATAGCTGCGCTAGCACAGCTTCAGGGTTGTAGCCGGTTTTAACCCCGATAACTAGGCGTGTGCCGTGGTTGCGGTCAGTTAGGTTGGCGACGTCGGTTACGCCCTGGAGCTTTTTAGAGCCGACGGCGTCCTTAATTTTTTCAATTACCCGCTCAGGTCCCACCAGGTAGGGCAGCTGGGTGACAATGATGCCTTTTTTGCGGGCAGTGATGTTTTCGATGTGGGCACTGGCGCGGGTGCGGAAAACTCCTCGGCCGCTGCGGTAGGCGTCGCGGATACCATCGAGGCCCACAATCATGGCCCCCTCAGGTAGGTCAGGCCCGGGCACAAACGCCATCAGGTCTTCGAGGCTAGCCTCGGGGTGGGTTACCAGGTGGCGGGCGGCACCAATTACCTCCACCAGGTTATGTGGAGCCATATTGGTGGCCATACCCACCGCAATGCCGCTAGCGCCATTAACTAGCAGGTTAGGGAAGGCGGCCGGTAATACTTCAGGCTCTTGCAACGTGTAGTCATAGTTGGGGGAGAAGTCTACGGTGCCCTCATCAATGTCGGCGGTTAGTGCCAAGGCCGGGTGATCTAAACGTGACTCGGTGTAACGCGGGGCGGCCGGGCCGTCGTCGAGAGAACCAAAGTTGCCGTGACCATCAACTAGCGGCAAACGCATAGTGAAAGGCTGGGCTAGACGCACCAGTGCCTCATAAATGGCTACGTCTCCGTGCGGGTGTAGACGCCCCATCACGTCACCAACTACGCGCGAGCATTTTACGTGCGGCTTTTCGGGGCGCAACCCCATGCGGTCCATCTGGAACAAGATGCGTCGCTGTACGGGTTTGAGGCCGTCGCGTGCGTCGGGCAGGGCGCGCGCGTAAATAACTGAGTAGGAATACTCCAGGAAGCTGGAGCGCATTTCTTTAGACAGATCGATGTCTACGATAGCGCCATCGCTATGAGTGCTTGCAGAAGTCCCTTTGGCCATAGCCGGTATTTTCCCAGTTTAGGCGAATTTACGCCACTTTAGTGCCTCGAAGCATAATAGGACTATGAGCGTAGTACCTGATAAATTAGCGGCTTTAGCCGCCCCCCTGGGCGCGCGGGGAGCTTTAGCTGACGTACTGGTGGGTATTTGCAGTGTGCTGGGAGCAGATATTGAACCTGTAGACACTGTCAACGATGAGGCTACCTGCCCGACTACTAGCCTGGTAACTAATGCTCAGGACACCCAAGCCGCTAAACGTCTGGGTTTAGACCAGCTAGGTGATGCGCAGGCGCCGCTAGTAATGGTGCTAGTGGATGGACTGGGCTGGCAGATGCTGCGCGAGTGCGCCGGGCACACCCCTAACCTGCGTCGGCTACTAGCTGATTCTGACTATTTACATACCTGCGCCCCTTCCACCACGGCGGCAGCGCTAACCACTTTGGCTACCGGTGTTTATCCCGGCGCCCACGCCATGGTGGGCTATGCGGTGCGTGACCCACTATTGCGCGGGCATCTGGGCGCAGGGCATGTGCCCAAAGCGGGCGACGTATTTGACCTGATTACCTTTAAAAACTCTAGCCATGACCCACTCGCCTGGCAGAGCGTACCCACCTTAATTGAACGCGCTAACGCTAAGGCTAAAGCCGGCTACGGCTCGCCGCTGGGGGCGGTGAGTATTGGGCGCTCAAAGTTTGCTGGCTCAGGCTTAAGCTTGGCGGCTTGGCGTGGTTTTAAACATATTGGGGTAGATGCCCTGGACCAGCGTCCCTACCAGGCCTACCGGGCCATTAAGGAGGGGGCCAAGCTGGTTTACCTATATGTGGGTGAGCTTGACCATGCCGGACACAACCACGGCTGGCATTCAGATAAATGGTTGCAGGCCCTAGAGGCTTTAGATGCCATGGTGGGGCAGCTGTTTAGGCGCCTGCCCGCCGGCACCCGGATTGTGCTCACCGCTGATCACGGCATGGTTGATACCGACCGGCATCACCGCATTGATCTAGCTAAAGAAAAAGAACTGGCTAAAGACGTGGTGGCGGTGGCGGGAGAGTCTCGCTTCTTACAGCTTTACGTTCCCGACGACGTCGCTAGTGCCCCCGCAGCTGGTAGCCATGGCCTGGGCGTGGCTGGCACTCAGACAGGCATCGACGTCGTCGAAAATAGCGGACACAAAGAACTAGCCAATGGGGTAGCTAAACGCTGGGCCGAATTTTTAGGTGACCGAGCCATTTGGGTGGGCACAGATCCAGCCCCACTTATGGGATCGCTAAGCCCAGGTGCGCGCGCCGCAGTGGGCGACGTACTGGTCGCATTAAACGACAACTGGACCGTAGTCGATTCGCGCGTACAAAGCTTTCACGCCACCCAGCTAATTGGGGTGCATGGCTCACTAACCCCAGTTGAGCTGGAAGTACCTCTGATCAAGGCACTGGTTTAGTAGTCGTAAAAAAGTGTGGGAACTAGCCGGGAATTTAGGGGAAATAGCGGTGCTAGTCCAGGTGGTTTTACTCGGGCTTAGCGCCAAACATGATCTCATGCCAAGGCGGCACAGATTGGCGGCCTTTACTGCGACTGCGTGCCTCTGAAGCCTCTAAGCTACGTCTGACCATAGAGTCTTGCTTAGTGATAGCAATAGTTGAGGTGGGCAGGTAAACCTCGCTGTCGGCGTCAGTTGACGGTAGGGAATGCGAGACTGTCTCCTTCAAATCCTGGCGTAAAGCTTCTGCACCAGAGATAGCTTCAGGGGCTGAGTGTGTTTGTGGATCAGTCTCGCCTCGGCCAAAAGGGACAATCTGTCCAGTCTCATCCGAAACGGTGGGGATAGATCCAGTGAAATCCTCGTCAGCAAATTCAGATAAGTCCATGCGCTGAGGCTGACCACGTTGGGCGTTAAGCTCAGCCACTAAAGCCTCAGTGGAAGTATCTTCCACCACGATGGGCTCTATCATGACCGCTTTAGGGTTGGCGTTAGCGCCGGGAGCCTTAGAGTCTTGGTCAAACACCTGCGGGCGCGCAGAGGCCACATTCTCAGTTAACCAACGTGCTTCCTCATCAAGGGCGCGCACAGAGTTAGTGTGCAGGTCATAGCTCCAGCTGGCGTGCTTTTCCTCAGCGCCTTGCACGAAAGTAACCATAATCTGCCAGGGATCACGGTTTTCCCGCACCGCATCCCAAGTCACCAGCTCAGGGTCAACCCCACGGGTAGCCAGGCGGTCCAAAACCAGTTCACCCAGCAGCGGAGAATCCTTACCCCAACCAATGTGGCATTTTTGGGCGCGATTTACCGCCCAGTTACGCTCAGCAATGATAGGGGCCTCATAGGTTTGCACGCGTGCCAAGGGGAAACCGGTAAGGTCAGAAACTTCCTGGGCACTAGCCCCGGCGCGCATTAACACCTGCATCTGCTTAGGCGACATATTGGCGGCAGCTTCAGGAGGAGGAATGGGCACACTGACCCGGTCGCGACGAACCGCAGAGCGCAAGGCGTCGTCGATAACAAGGGTGAAACGCTGCCCTTGGGCATCAGTGAGGACAATAGAATCCCCATTCACACCCAGCAGCTCAAGCTCAATCATGTGGCCTCCTAATAAACGCACGCGCTAATAGAGTGCCACTAACCTTAAGTAAAAACAGACTAATTTACCGGTGTGGCGCCAACCAAAGTACACACATAAGTTTACCTGGCTAAACACTGCATGGGTGCTCACATAAGCGATGCCAAATCGAGCTTTGACAAAGCCTATTAATGTGTTACTATCCGCGTGCTTACATATGGTATTGCGCACCCGGCGCTATACCCTTCACGGCCAAGAAAGATAGGAGCGACAAGCGCAATGGCAACTGACTACGATGCCCCGCGTCGCAACGAGGATGAGCCGGAAGCCGATTCCCTTGAAGAGCTTACAACTCATCAAAAAGACCAGTCTTCTGCGGCGATCGAAGAAGACGAAAACGAGATTGCTGAAGGCTTTGAGCTCCCTGGGGCCGATCTGTCTCGTGAAGAACTAAGTGTCCACGTAGTTCCCCAACTCGAGGATGAGTTCACTTGCTCTGAGTGCTTCCTGGTACACCACCGCAGCCAGCTGGCTTATGTTGATGATGCCACCAACCTGCCGGTGTGCACCGATTGTGCAGGCTGAGCCCAAGCGGCTAGGTCTAAGCAATTAAAAAGGACAAAAGAAATGAGGCTCCCATATGGGTTGGCTACGCAAAAGTCGTCAGCGTGACGAAGAAGTAGAGCAAGTCGAATCAGATAAGCTCGAAAAGGAAGAAAAGGAAATCCCACTGGCCTATGGGCCGCGTGACTGGGCCGATGCCGATGAGGACGAAGACCTAGTCGACATGGGGGCAATCCGCCTACCGGCAATTGAAGGTATGCAGGTCACCTTGATTCCTAGCACCGGCACCGAGCTCGACACTGTTGTAGCCGCCCTGGGAGGTTCAAGCATTGAGCTGCGTGCCTTTGCAGCGCCGCGTAGCGGCAAACTTTGGCCGCAGGTGCGCGAAGACCTAGTAGCTGAACTAGGTCGCATCGGGGCCCGCACCCAAGAGCTAAAGCTTGGTGAGCGAATTGAAATCGCCGCCCTAGTGCCAGCCCAAAACCCGGCTGTTGACGGTAATATCGCTATGCGCGTGCTGGGCTTTGACGGCCCGCGCTGGTTCTTGCGGGCAGTTATCACCGGCCCGGCAGCCACCGAGCAGCGTGCACGCGCAGCTATCGATGAGATTGTGTGCGGCATGGTGGTTTATCGCGACGGCTCCCCACACCCGCCACGCGACGTACTGCCCCTGCACGCTCCCGGAGCAGTAAACAGTGAAGCAGATTCAGGCCTGGACATTCTCGCTCCTGGCCCCACTATTGCAGAGGTACGCTGAGACAATTGGGTTTTTTACGCAAGTTAAAACACTTGCTGACGACTTCTCGAGACGACCTTGAGGCCGCCGATGAGCAAGAAGTTGCCGGCGCTCACGCACAAACCAAAATCGCTGAAGTTAAAGAACGCCAGCCTGCCAAAATCGCGGGGGTAGTGCGTTCAGTAACCTACTCGCCGGCAAAAGCTAGGCCCATCTTTGTGGTCCGCCTATATGACGGCACCGCCTCCATTGACCTGGCCTGGATGGGCCGGCGTGAAGTCGCCGGTATCTGGCCCGGCATTCACCTGGTGGCCAGCGGCACCGTGGTAGCCGGACGCACCCGGCCAACTATTTTCAACCCCGCCTACGAGATTGTGGATGAAGCCTAGTGGTTTTGCCTAAATCCCCCCATAACGACGACGCCGCGCAAGAAGCAGACGCGCCGGCGCCGTCGTTGCCTGTAAATGCGGGGCTGAGCCAAATCGCCTCCCAAAATTTCGATGCTAAAGCGGCAGTAGGCGGCTGGCGGGGAATCACCGAATCAGTACTGCCCGTAGTGGTGTTCATTGGCGCCCTAGCCTTAAGCGGACAAAACCTAAAAATAGCGGTTATTGCTGCATTGACGGTGTCTGGCGTGGCCATTGTGGCGCGCCTTTGTCAACGCCAAAGCCTGCTGCAGGCTCTAGCTGGCGGGGCTATTACCATCATCTCAGCGGCCCTGGCCTGGCATAACCAGGACGCCGGCCAGTTCTATGCCATGGGGCTACTAGTTAATGTGGTCTGGCTGGTGGTAGTGCTTATCTCAATGCTTATGCGCTACCCGCTGGTGGGAGTAATTGTGACAGCAGTTACCGGCTGCGGGATGGACTGGCGCAAGCAGCCCGGTGAGCGGCGTCGTCGTTACTACCTGGCCACCTGGCTGCTGGCGGGCATGTTTAGCCTACGCCTAATTGTAGAAGTACCCCTCTACCTGGCGGGTGCCAGCGCCCTAACCGCGCTGAGCATTGCCCGCCTGGCTTTGGGGACGCCGCTATTTTTGCTCGCTGTCTGGCTGATCTGGCTTCTGGTTCAAGGGATAGATCGCACCAGTAGGTAGAGCCGGCTGAGTACTTAGAATCTGGGGGATTAGCCCAATTTGATCCTCACCCTCACGGGCGGTGAGGAAAATAAGCTCATCGCCAGGTTCAAAGCGTTCATCCTCATCGGGATTAACCGGCCGGTAGTCACGCAAAATAGCTGCCAACACGGTGTGCGGAGGCCACTGCATCTGACTGATCAAGTAACCAATCACCGGCGCATCGGCAGGCAAAGTGTACTCATGCATGTACGCCCCAGACTGGTGGAAACGGAAAATGGACACCATAGAGCCCACCGAAACTGCTTCCTCCACCAGAGAAGTCATAATACGCGGGGTAGACACGGCCACATCCACGCCCCAAGAGTCATCAAACATCCACTCATTTTTAGGGTTATTTACACGCGCCACCGTACGCGGCACCCCAAACTCAGTCTTAGCCAGCAGCGAAATAACCAGATTCACCTTGTCATCACCGGTGGCGGCCACAACCACCTCGCAGGCGTCAACATCAGCCTGACTTAAAGAATCAATGTCGCAGGCATCAGCCAGCAACCAGTCAGCGTCGGGCACAGAAGCCACGCGCATAGCGTCAGGGGCGTTATCAACCAAGGTGATTTCATGGCCGTGAGAAATCAGCTCACGCGCAATAGAACGCCCCACTGAGCCGGCGCCAGCAACCAAAATACGCATCAGAACTCCTTAACAGGCGCTTTAGATAGGGTCCGGCGCAGCTTACTAGCCTGAGCCACCGTTACCGCGCAATGCAGCAAATCCCCATCTTGCAAAATCTTCTTATCGCTAGCCACGATCATGGCTGAGCCGCGCGTAAGCCAAGCCACGCGCATCTGGGCGCGCCGCTCAATTTGCTCGATACTCATCCCCACCCAAGCCGGGTGCGGGCTTAGCTGCACCATCACCACTGCGGTTTCATCGCCCGGCAGAGGGGTAGAGGTGGTGTTAGGCAGCATACGCGACATGATCTGCTCAGTTGTCCAACGCACGGTAGCCACCGAAGGAATACCCAGACGCTCATAAACGTCGGCGCGGCGGGCATCATAAATACGCGCCACCACATGTTCCACCCCGAAAGTCTCGCGCGCCACACGGGCAGCCAAAATATTGGAGTTATCACCGTTAGATACGGCTGCAAAAGCGTAAGCGTCATCAATACCAGCTTGCTCTAAAGCGTCACGGTCAAAGCCAATGCCCTTAACCTTGCGACCAGAGAAATCAGCTGGTAGACGCCTAAAAGCATCACTGGAACGATCGATAACTGCCACAGAATGGCCATAACTATCTAGCTGCGCGGCCAGGGCTGCCCCCACACGGCCGCATCCCATAATGACGAAATGCACGGGTTAAACGCTACCCTATTTGCCTCACTTGGCATACCATGACACTACGTGCGTGACTTTATAGACCGGACTAAGCGTTTATTTGTAGGCCGCCCTGTCTCTAGTAGAGGGCTAGGACAGACTTTATTGCCTAAGCGTGTGGCACTGCCGGTCTTTGCCTCAGATGCGCTTTCGTCAGTAGGTTATGCGCCTGATGAAGTACTAATTACCCTCTCCGTTGCCGGCGCCGCAGCAGCCACCCTATCTCCCTGGATTGGCCTAGCCGTGGTGGCGGTTTTGGCGATTGTGGTGATGTCTTACCGCCAAACCGTTTATGCCTACCCCTCAGGTGGTGGTGACTACGAGGTGGTTACTGACAACCTTGGTCCGCGTGCCGGCACCTTAGTGGCCTCAGCGCTACTTAGCGACTATGTGCTGACGGTGGCCGTATCTATCTCCTCAGGTACCGCCTACCTGGCTGCCGCTGTGCCGGCGGTGGCACCCTACAAGGTGCAAATAGCTGTAGCAGTGGCCTCGATTTTGGCCATCATTAACCTGCGCGGCACCAGGGACGCCGGCTCAGCTTTTGCTATCCCCACCTACCTGTATATGGCGGCCATTGGGATTATGGCTGTGGTTGGTTTTGCCCAGGAATTTACTGGGCATTTGGGACAGTCCCCTTCTGCCGCCTACACCCTAGAAAGCAGCTGGGATCAGGGACTGACCTCACTGGCCGGTGTTTTCCTGATTTTGCGCGCATTTTCCTCTGGCTGTGCGGCGCTGACCGGGGTTGAGGCCATCTCCAATGGGGTGCCTTCCTTCCGCCGTCCTAAGTCCAAAAACGCTGCCACCACCTTGGCGATGCTGGGGCTGATTGCCGCCGTCATGCTTATGAGCGTGATTCACCTAGCTGGAGCTACCGGCGTCAAAATGGCTGAGCACCCGGCCACAGAGCTGCTGCTTAACGGCCAGCCGGTAGGTCCCAAATACCACCAAGACCCGGTGATTGGGCAGCTGGCTGCCACTATTTTCGCGGACTTTAAACCCATGTTCTATCTGGTTACGGCCGTGACTGGACTAATTTTGGTGCTAGCGGCCAACACCGCATTTAACGGTTTCCCGGTGCTAGCCAGCGTTTTGGGCCGCGACCAGATGCTGCCGCGTCAGCTGGCTGCGCGCGGTGACCGCCTGGCTTACTCTAACGGTATTGCGGTGCTGTGGCTGGGCGCCTTGGCATTCATTATTGGTTTTGCTGCCGACGTTAACCGCCTGATTCAGCTCTACATCGTGGGTGTGTTTATTTCCTTCACGCTCTCCCAGGTGGGCATGGTGCGTTACTGGACGCGTCAACTTAAAACCTCCACGGACGCTACTCGACGCAAGCAGATGCGCCGCTCGCGCGTAGTTAACGCAATTGGCGTGTTTGGTACCGGCGTGGTGCTCATTATTGTGCTGCTTACTAAGGTCACCCGTGGTGCCTGGATCACCCTGCTGGTTATGGCCGTGCTGTACCTGATCATGAACGCAATTCGCCGTTACTACACCAGCGTGGGCGAGCAGCTGGCCATCGATGACCTGCATGACTGGCGTGTGGGCCCGGCCCGCGTGCATGCCATTGTGCTGGTTTCGCGTCTACACAAGCCCACCATGCGCGCTATCACCTACGCCGCTAGCACCCACCCCACCTCGATTGAGGCGGTAAATGTCGATACCGGTGGGGATGAAGCCCGCGAGCTGGTTAAGCTGTGGCGTGAGGATCAAATTGATGTGCCACTGACCATTTTGGATTCACCTTTCCGCGACATTGTGCGCCCCATCCTCACCCATGTGCGTTCAATTCGCCGTGATTCCCCGCGTGACCTGGTGGTTATTTACCTGCCTGAATACGTGGTGCGCCACTGGTGGCAGCAGATTTTGCACAACCAAAGCGCGCTGCGTCTAAAGGCTGCGCTACTGTTCATTCCAGGAGTGGTTACCGCCTCGGTGCCGTGGCTGATCGGTTCGGCCGCGCCGGTAAGTAAGCCCGCTGCTTTGCCCTACCGTGCCAGCTAAAATATGAAAGTTACGTACCTTTAACCCTAAGGAAGAGGCCATGAGCGAGCTGGTTGGTAGTGAGCTGCTAATTGAAGTTGGCAAGCCCGCTCATGGTGGTTACTGCCTGGCTCATATCGATCAGGGCACGGTTTTTGTGCGCTTTGCTCTTCCTGGTGAAAAGGTACGCATCCGCATTACGAACCGCTCTAAGCGAGTTTTGTTCGCTGATGCCATTGAGATTCTTGAGCCCTCACCTGACCGCGTGCCCAGTGTCTGGCCGGCAGCCGGGCCGGGCGGCGTCGGGGGAGGGGAACTAGCCCACGTATCCCTAAAGGCTCAGCGCACCTGGAAACGCTGGGTGTTGCAAGACTGCTTAACTCGCTTGGGTGGCGCGCAGGTGGCTGAGCAGCTCAGCCAAGTTGGTTTGCCCCAGGTGCAGGCTTTGGGTTCCGACGGCGATGAGCATGCTAAGGGCCTGGGGCGACGCTCCCGTGTGGAGCTAACTGTTTCTCCTGCGGGCAAGCTGGGGATGCACGGCTACCGCTCCAAAAAAGTGATTGCCTTGGACTCTATGCCGTTAGCTGCCCCGGCCATTAGAGATCTGGAGTTGTTTAGCCGTAAAGCTTGGCGGCATTTGCTTAAGCCGGGTGCGCGAGTGCGGGCAGTGGCACCAAGTGACGGCCAGGCTATGGTTAGCGTGGGCGAGCAGGTCTATGGCTCTAACGCTAAGCCTAGTTCTCGACGCCGGGTTCAGGAGCTTGTTGACGCCTCTGGACTGGGGTTGGGGCAGCTGCACTATCAGGTGCATGTAAATGGTTTTTGGCAGGTACATCCGCTAGCGCCGACGACGCTGGTGCGCGAGGTGGCAGGCCAGGGCTTAGCGGGTATGGATAACCCTAAAACTCTTGAGCTTTACAGTGGGGCGGGCCTGTTTACGTTACCTTTGTCAATGTTGGGAGCCCAGGTTACTTCCCTGGAAGGCTCTGTGCAGGCGGTGCGTGATGGGCGCCGTAACCTGCATGACCAGGGGGCTCGCTTGGTGCACGCTAATGTTGACGCTGCGGCAGTAAGCCAATACGGCGATGGCGCCCAGCTGGTGGTGCTCGACCCGCCGCGCGCTGGGGCTGGACGTGAAGTGGTAGAGGCAATTGGCCAGCTGCAAGCTCAGCGTGTAGTACTAGTGGCCTGTGATCCGGCGGCTTTGGCTCGTGACCTGGGATTGTTTGTGGCCCAGGGCTACCAGCTGGAGCACATGGCGGCATTTGATCTGTTCCCGCATACTCACCACTTTGAGACGGTTTGTGTGCTGTCAAAAGTGGCATAACCGCTATGCTTGCCTAAATGATAAAGTGCGCTACGGAACTGATGCTTTGACTGTGCTGCCACACTAGAAACAAATCTCCGGTGTATTAGTGATTCATGCCGCTTAGATGAGTGTCATCTTGGGTAGTGGATCTCTAGATTGCTTTGCGAGCTTTTTGTTGTATTAGTAACTACCGGTGTGACGGATATTTTATGGTATAAGGTTTGCTGAATCAAGAAAGTGTAAAAATATGAGTCCATTTTTGTTAGTGGCTGTAAAGCTACTAATTGGTTTCCTGGTGATGGTTGTTATCATCAACATTTCAGGTAAAGGAAACCTGGCTCCATCGTCAGCTAGTGACTAAATTGTGAACTATGTGCTTGGTGGGATCATTGGTGGCGTTATCTATAACAATAGCGTCAAAATCCTTAATTTTATCGCCATTTTGTGTATCTGGTGTGCCCTGGCTCTCGGGATGAAGTGGATAAAGGTGCACAATGTAAAAGCCAAGCAGCTTATCGATGGCAAGGCTCTGTTGATCATCAGTGATGGCAAAATTGATACAGAAAATTGTAGGCGAACTGGGCTGTCGGCTCATGATGTGGCTTTCAAGCTGCGAACAAATGGAATTTACTCATCAAAGTCTGTAAAACGGGCCGTGGTGGAACAGAACGGTCAGCTAATTATCATGCAAGATGGTGACGAGACCATAAAGTTCCCGCTCATTACTGACGGTCAGGTGCAAAATGACATCCTAGAGGTGATTGGCAAGGATGAGCAGTGGCTTCAAGCTGAACTAGAAAAACAGGGTATCGCTAAGGCTAGCGATGTATTCCTAGGGGAGTATTTAGGTGGCTGCCTGGTTGTGACTACCTATCAATAGACACTAGCTATTTGCCGCGCCTGGCTATTTACTAACAGAAATCGATTAATTAAATACTATAAAATAGCCTTAGCTAGAAAGAAGTAAAGATGGCTAACATCGCTACCGCACAGTGGATGATGGTATTTTCAATTATTCCACTGTGTTTCTATAACGGAAAACGTGGGCGCGGGGATAAAAATTTCTTCTATATCTTCTATCCGACCCACATTTACGTGCTATACATAGCAGCTAGCTTGCTGCATTGATCCTATATTTTAGAAGGAAACCTAATGGGGTATCTGGTCTCTATAAAAGTGGCCATGCTGGTTTTTCCAGAGCTAGCATTTCTCTTAACGCTGCCGTACATGATTGTCAACTATCGTAAGTACGGTTCTATAAATAAACTGCGAACCCTGATTCTATACTCGTTCGTTTTGTATCTGCTAACTATCTACCTGTTAGTGGTATTGCCATTACCTGCGATAGCTGATGTGCATACAAGCTACACGGAAATGCTGAATCTAGTTCCGTTTATGTTTGTGGCAGATTTCGTTAAAGAAAGCCCGTTAGTCCTATCTAAATCGGCAACCTGGCTGTCGGTGTTAGGGGACTCAACTTTCTATGTGCCAGCCTTCAACGTTTTGATGTTAATTCCGTTTGGAATGTACTTGCGTTACTACTTTACATGTAGCTTTAAGAAAACGGCATTGCTGACGGCATTGTTGAGTTTGTTCTTTGAATTGACCCAATTATCTGGACTCTACTTTATGTATTCAGGGCCGTATCGCTTGGGCGACATTGACGATATTATCCAGAACACCAGCGGAGGTTGTATTGGTTATGCGCTAGGATGGTTTGCTATCAAGTTGCTACCTTCCAGGGAAGAAATTGATAAGCAAGCATTGCATGCAGGGATGAAGGTTTCTGGAATTCGCTTCGGTCTGTCACTCATTATTGACGTGTTGCTTGTGTATGTTCCGTATGCTGTATCAAAAACATCCCTACCCTTTTTATTGTTTATAACTCTCTATTTTAGTTTAGTTCCGTTACTAAATGGTAAAACTCCAGGTAGTGCCTTGTTGAAATTTGGTGTGGAGTTTGAAAATGCCAAATGGGGCCGTACGATTCTTAGAGGAATCTTAGTAGCAGTATATTTTTGCTTAGTCCCTCTGGGGTTACTGTACCTAGCAAACGAGTTTAATAAAGGCGCGGATTCTCTGTTATTCCTTTGTCTGTTCGCGATCACACTTTTGGGGCTAGCGTTCTATATGGTAGTTACGCTTGCAGTGATGCTTTTGAATCGTAGATTATTGTTCGATCGTCTATCTGGTGCCAGCTATATAAGCACGGTTGTGACGAAACCGCTGGATGAGAAGCCAGAGCCTGATAAGTCCGAGCTTGAGAAGCCTGAGCTTGAGGAGTAGCTAAGGTTAGAAGGGTGCGAAGATAGTCTTGGGCGCCTGACCTTAGCGTTCTATGTGTCAGCAGGATGATTGCTTTGAAGCCCCTGTAAAACAAGGTAGGATGGCCTTATGAGTCAACTAAATCAAGCTACCAATGACGGCCAGTTGGACTATCGAGACAATCTAGCGGCCTACTATGAGGCCGCCTGGATATTTAACCAAGACGAGTACTCCAGGGAGTCTTTCGCAGCGGAATTTAATGAGATTCTAACAGAGCGTGTTGGTGAAAATTGGCGTGAACACAAGGTTAATACGCCCATTAAAGAAAAAGTGTTGCTAGTCGTATATGAAGCTTGGATTCAGGGGCTTGATCAGCTTCATCAAAACGAGCTGCTTGCTGAGGGTGAAGAACTCCTAGAGGATGAGAGCGACGATGGTTGGTGGCAGGTAGAAGTAATTGCCTACCTTGAACCGGATGACAAAGTTGCCTTCTCTATCGAAGAGCTGCTGTTTAAGCTGCAAAATCTCATGGCAAACAAGGAACTTGGTGACCACGTTTTCTTTGATGGTTTTGATTATGTAGGCCTATACAACAAGGAAACCGGAGTTAAAGACGAAGAAAACGGGCTGCCAACACTTTATGTGTGCTGCGGCAGCTGATTGAGACAACCATGGCCTTCGATTTTAAGAAAGAATGCAAAGAGCTCTATAGGCCTAAGAACAGGCCAGAGATCGTGGATGTGCCCAACGCAAATTATATTGGCGTGAGTGGACAGGGTGATCCAAATGAGGCAGAAGGAGCGTATAAGCAGGCAATTAGCGTGCTATATGCTGTCGCCTACACTTTGAAAATGAGCTATAAAACCGACTATAAAATAGAAGGTTTCTTTCAATATGTAGTTCCTCCGCTTGAAGGCTTCTGGTGGCAGGATAATGTTGTTGGCGTAAATTACGCTGACAAGTCAAGTTTTAACTGGATATCAGTTATTCGTTTACCCGATTTTGTCAGTCAAAAAGATTTTGACTGGGCGGTTGAGACTGCAACTAAAAAGAAAAAGCTAGATTGCTCATCGGCGCAGTTCATGACTATTGCTGAGGGACTGTGTGTGCAGATGATGCATTTAGGGCCGTTCGCTAACGAGCCGGCAACCGTTGCAGTTATGGATGAATACCTTAAGCAACACGGATATGTTAATGATCTAAATGCAGATAGGCTGCATCACGAGATTTATCTATCTGATGCTAGGAAGGTTGCTCCAGAAAAATGGAAAACCGTAATTAGGCACCCTGTGAAGAAACCCTAAAAACTTTTATCTGAGTTGAAGATAGTTCAGGTGTAGTGGAAACTCGCTTATGGGTAGTAAAAAATATCAAGCTCTGGTATATGCACTTTAGCAGCAGTGTTCTATGCCATTAACATCCCGGCGTCAAAGCTTTTGCTGCACGAAGTTGGGCCAACCACTATAGCTGCCTTGCTGTATTTGGGTGCAGGTATAGGTGTGGGCATATTGGCGCTAGGTCATGAACATACTTTTGTGCATACACACGATGGCACAACGCATGTACATACAGTAAGGCGCTCACATAGGCACAATCATTACCTAAACGAAGACAAGCATGCTCATCATCACGACGTTGCAGAATTAGAAAAGTTACCCGGGGCTAGGCATGTATAATGTCTAGCAGGTGCTGAAGTTACTATCAGGAGGCCACAAAGATGGGTTTGCGAGCAGGCTACCAGTATTTAAGCGACGAAAACTTAACAGAGCTTAAAGCTTGCAGTGGTGACGAGGAAGTCTTCGATTACCTGGAAGCTATCTGTGCAGACTCAGATGACGATTTTGCAGATATGCTTGACATTGACAAAATGTGGGACGTTTTGCACTTCACGCTCACCGAGGCGGACGACAATATGCCAGAGCATGTTAAGCCGCTTAGTGAAGCCGTGATGGGGGCGACCCCGATCGAAGACATCGAAAATCATGTTGCCTACACTGATAAGTCCGAGATTGCTGCAATCGTAGCAGCGCTTGATGCCTTCAACATCGACAAAGCTATGGAAGCTTTCAGTATGGAAGCATGCGCGGTAGAAGAGCTATATCCAAATATCTGGGACCGTGAAGACGAAACCGAAGAGATCAAAGAAGAACTACTGGACTGCTTCACAAATATGCGTGCTTTCTACCGTAAAGCATTAGAAACTAACAGCAATGTGCTAGTCGGCATTTATTAAATTACCTAATTGAATGTTGTGAGGTAAAAATGACTGATACCTATGAACAGCTAAAAAATTTGTTTGAAGATGAGCAAATGATTGACGATCTTTGGGATTCTGAGGATATCGTCTGGATTGACTGGCGTGAAGATGATGAAGATATCGTCAGCTACTTCAATGACTTGCTAGAAGAGCAGGTAGAAGTTCAAACCGTAGACAATGGTAAGCCCTACGGTCCTGACATCGTACTAAGCAAGGACGGCAAACAACTCCAGATCCCTTATGGTCAGGAGAAGGATCGAGACACCACCATTAAATACTTCAACGACTTCGTTAAAGAGGAGTATGGGGTCAGGTGGTTCGTGGAAAGTCTAGGCGATGACACGCTTGGCTTCATCGTGCTACCAGCGGCTGAATGGCAAAAGCTAGAAGATGACTTTGGGGCGCAGACGGTCAGGTACTACTTTGCTCCCATCGATCTTGAAACAAAGATGTTTGACTTGGATGTCAATGAAGTGTTCAGCCTGATCGAACTGCGCTGCAACCAAAGAAGTTAAGTAACTGCTGTTGGCGCTAGTGGTCAAGCTAGCGCCAACACTACAAGCACCGCATTGAATGTTAAAGCTGCTATGCAGCCCTGAATATAATAGGAGCAGGTGGATCTGTTGGAACAAGCAAAGCCCGTCACTAGCCCGACGCAGCAAGAATGGGAAAATCTTTTCGAAGCCCAGCCGCGCGAAGTTTTGGTGCTCATCGCCGGGGGAAGTAGCGGGGCAGCCAAGTCAAACGGTTTTTGGGAAAACATCGTGCATTTCTTGGCCTACGTAGACTGTGAAACCGGAGTACTACACAATCTACCTGGTCGCATAGTGTATCCGGTGGCTGATGACGAGCCTGATAAGATCTCTTATCTGCATCTTAAACCTGAAACAATTTATCGCTTAAAGGTACGTCCTAGGCTACCTTGGCAGCTAGAAGAATTTATTCCGCAGCTGCACAACCAACTACTATTTGTGGAAACTTTGGATGAGCAGGCACCTTGTCCGCAGCTAGAAGAAATACTTGCGCAGTATCTGCAGCCAGTGGTTTTACAAGATGACGTACTGGGGGAGCTGGACTATATTCGCGAGTTCGATTTCTTTGAAGGCAGCGTGGACTGGCTAGGGGAGGAGATTGGTATCTGCCTTGAGGTAGAGAAAGGCGATGCTGACGGCATAAAGCTGGCACGTGAAGCCATGAGAAGCATGGTCACGAACCAAGACAAATGGGATGCACAGCTGCGAAGCTTTGCCGCTAAAGAGCTCACTGAGCTAGCGCGTGACTGGAGCGAAAGTGAAGAAGACGCCGCTAAAATCACCGAGGAAACTTTTGCTAAAAGGATACCCATGGGCTCAATCACCATGGAACCAGATGGTAGTTTCTGTGTGTTCTTTGGTGATGATGACATGTTCTATGGTCATTGCATAACTGTATATGGAAGTTTGAACAAGGGGCTAGAATCGGCCGACATCCAAGGCTGATAAGGTAGAGCCCGGCTAAGGCCACGCAAAACACTTAAGCAGTTAGGTATAAGCATGTTGCATGTAGTTTTCTTTGAGCCACGAATTCCGGGCAACACTGGGGCTGCAATCAGGCTCTCTGCCAACTCTGGTTCTATGCTGCATGTGGTGGATCCGTTGTTCGAAATGGAAGATTCGAAGCTGCGCCGCGCGGGTCTGGATTACCACGACCTTGCTAATACCGTGGTTCACGCCAGTTGGGAAGAGTGCCTAGCGCAGCTACCGGGACGTATCTTCGCTTTTACTGCCCACACCGAGCTGCTGTACACAGATGTTGACTACATCGACGGCGACGCCTTGCTGTTTGGTCCTGAACCCACCGGTTTACCTGACCACATCATGCACCATGAACGGGTGACTGATTTGGTGCGTATCCCGATGGTGGATGGTAATCGTTCGCTAAACCTAGCCAACTCTGCAGCTATCGGTCTGTATGAGGCTTGGCGTCAGCTGGGTTTTGCTGGTGGCCACTGAGTAATCTGCTACTAGCGTTGACTAGCAGGAGGGTTCGACGTCGTCGTAGCTGTCTCACAATGCGAGAGACTGTTCCAAAATTTTAGGTTATTTTGCCAGTATGTTCGGCTAATTCCCAGCTTTGCAAGTGAGCATCGTAGATGGTGTCCAGTCTCCCAGGCTTAAGACTCCTGGTGGGCAAGGATGCCGCCGATATTCACTAAGGGGAATTAAATGAAAACTCAACCTCGCGCTCTGCGTGGCGTGCTGGCTGGGGTTTGTGCCTTTACGATGCTAGGCCTGGCTGGGCCGGCGGTTTATGCTGAAGACACTAAAGCAAATGTTGACAGTGTCTGGATTAGCACCGCCATGGCCACGCCCGGTGAGAAAATCAAGATTTGGGCTCAAACTAAGCCAAATGTGGAAGTTAACTTCACAGTTTCTAACCTGGGTGCAACCAAAGCCAAAGACAAAGCTCGCGCCAATAGCAAGGGCATTGCTGTCATTGAATTTGCTGTGCCAAGCGCGGACGGCCGTGGCTACCTGGTAGATGCTGAGGCTGGTGGGGCTCACGCCTACACCGGCATTGATGCTTCCAAGAGCTGGACCAGCTACCCGCGTATGGGTTACGTGGGCGATTACAGCTCTTCAGTTTCTAGCCAAGCACAGCTGGGAACCATGGGTGAGCTGGCTCAGAAGTACCACATCAACGCAGTGCAGTTCTATGACTGGATGTGGCGTCACGATGATCCAGTAAAAACGGAAAACGGTAAGGTTGCTGACCGGTGGCAAGACTGGCTGCATCGTCCCGTTGAGAAAAGTGTGGTGCAGGGGTTTATCCAGTCCGCAGATACTAATGGCATAGCCTCCCTGCCTTACTCGATGGCTTACGCAGCTCTCAATGATGACTATGAACAGCACGGCGTGCAAAAAAGCTGGCTGATCAACCGCACCCAGCCCAATGACAAAGGGCAGATGGAAACCAAGCCCTACACCGAAGTCATGTTCATCTACAAAGAAAACGATGTAGAAAAGTGGCGTTCAGAAGAGCACATTGTCGACGTCGGTGATGCTGCTTGGCGCAACCTGATTGTGCCTCGCTTCAATGACCAGATTAAATTAGGCTTCAAGGGCACTCACATCGACCAGCTTGGTTCTGGGGCTCAGACCACCTTTACTAACAGTCGTGGTGAGGTCATTAACTTGCCTTGGGGTTTTGCCCAGCTGGTTAACGACACTGCCGAAGCTACTGGTAAGCCGGTAGGTCTTAACGCAGTTGATGGTTTTGGTGCTAGCGAGCTAGCTAAGTCAAAGGCTAGCTACCTATACACTGAGCTGTGGGGTGCTCACGAAACTAACGCCCAGGTAAAGCAGTATCTGCAGCAGCAGCGTATTGATTCGCACGGTAAGCCTGCGATTATTGCGGCTTATATGAACAAGGGCGAGATCATCGATGACGGTCATGGCAAGCAGACTTTCAATACTGCTTCAGTGCAGCTTGCTGATGCCGCTTTTGCCGCTAACGGTGCCACTCACCTGGAATTGGGCCAAAATGGTGACCCGCAGGTAAAGCCTGGTAACTACACCAAGATGCTGGAAGGGCCTTACTTCCCTGACCGCAACCGTTACATGCAGGAAGATCTTAAGTACTGGCTGCCCAGTTACTACAACGTAATTACCGCCTACGAGCAGGTACTTTACGGCCCGCAGCTGACTAGCACGGGGCGCACGGTTTCGATTGAGGGCCAGCCTACTTCTACCGACGGCGCCGCTAACACCATTTGGACTAACACTATGCGTAACTCCACTGGTGACGTGCTGCACCTGATTAACCTTAAGGGCGACGACGGCAAGTGGCGTAACGCTACCGGAGAGATTAAGGAACAAAAAAACCTCAAGGTTAAGTACTACGTGGGTCAAGATGGGGTACCTGCCCGCATCAACTTGGTCAGCCCCGACATTAACGGTGGCGCAGCCCAGGACCTGAGCTTCACCAAGGGTACTGACGCCAAGGGTACCTACATCACTTTCACCGTTTCTAGCCTGAAGGTGTGGGACTTTATCTACATGATTAAGGGTAACGGCGAGGGTGCTAACACTCGCGTAGTTAACGCCAATTCTGGTCTGTGCATGAACGTGCGTGACGGCAAGCTGGCTAATGGAACTCAGGTAGAGCAGGTAAACTGCGACGCCAATTCCTACAGCCAGAACTTCCAGTATGTTGACGGTCAGCTGCGTTTGGCCGGTAAGAACCTGTGCGTGGATATTAAGGAGCACCGTAATGTTGACGGGGCTGGTATTCACACCTGGGAGTGCAACAGTGCTTTGAAGTCACAAAAGTGGCAGTACACCTCTGCAGGCCAATACCGTAACCCTGAAACTGGTAAGTGCCTTGGTGTAAGTGGTGACTCTAAGCAAAGCGGAGCGCCAGTACACCTGTGGACTTGTCACAGTCGCGCCTCGCAGCGTTGGACTAACCCCAACTAATAGCCACAACTAACAAGCCGTGGGGCCCCTAGACAATGTCTAGGGGCCCCCCCTTATTTTTAATCTAAGGCTTGGTTAGGCCTTGATTTCATAGGTGACGGTCAGCTCGGCTCGCGCCAAGGTATGTGATAGAGCGTGGAAAGCTACGGCTGCGATTGAAGTGTCACCATCAAGTTCCAGTGTGGGCACATCCAAGGCATAGACCGTGAAAATATAACGGTGCGGGCCATCGCCGGCAGGCGGGTAAGGGCCATAGTAGGCCCAGGTACCAGAGTCGTTTCGAGCATGGAAGCAAGCACCTTCCAAGAAAAGATCGCTACGGCCCACATTTTGCGCCAAATACGGGGTGGCGACGTCGATATCAAGCACCGCCCAGTGCCACCAACCTGAAGGTGTGGGGGCATCAGGGTCAAAGCAGGTCACTACAAAAGACTGAGTTTGCTCAGGGTAACCATGCCAAGCCAAAGCGGGGGAGATGTTCTCATGAGGGGCGGCAAACTTATCTGCTAGAGGTTTGCCATCTTCCATATCCTGGCTAGTGATAGTGAAAGTAGCTGGAACTTTAGGTAGCAAATCGTAGGGGTAGGGGGCCTGGGGGCGAGTTAAATCCATGCTCTCTCCTGGTTGTTGGGATAGGCCAGAGGAAATTAGTCTTGGAGATCAGAGGGGCGGATATGTAGATCCTCAATAGTGGCATCTAGCGGAGTATCTACCGCCAGGCGGATAGCTTTAGCCACTGAAGCGGCCTGCATATGGTCGCTAGCGCAGTAACCCCCACCCTTGCCAGAACCGGCTCTTGCTCCCGAATTGTGTAGACGCTGCTGCATAGCAGTATCGGTGCGGCCAGGGTAAATAGTGGTTACACGGATATGGCCGCGCTCTTCCTCGCGTAGTGCATCAGCGAGTGCCCGCAAACCATGCTTGGCGGCACAATACAAACCTTGCCCAGGCCATACGCGTGTGCCTGCGCCAGAATTTAGCATCACCACTAAACCGTGAGCTTTACGCAAAGCCGGCAGTAGTAAGGTGGTCAGCTGGGCTGGGGCTACCAGATCCAAATCCAATACTTGGCGCCACTGTGAAACGCTGAGCTCTTCTAACCTTCCAGCGGCCTCCACTCCGGCGCTGTTAACCAATACGTCCAGGCGCTCAAGACTTAGCTCGCCTACAGCCTCAGCTACCGCCTCGGCGTCGCTAAGATCCACAGAAACTGCCTGGGCGCTAGGAAGTGAAGCCACCAAATTATCTAGACGCTGACGGTTCCTGGCTAGCGCAATAATGTGGTGGTCGGATGCTAGTGCCTGGACAGTGGCTAGGCCAATACCACTGGTGGCACCGGTAACTAGGGCGATCGGAAGAGTGCTCATGTCGTAGAGTTTTTCTGGAACGGGTTTACTACTAACGCGGCCCAGGGGGATAGTAACTGCACCAACATAATTATCAGTGCGGCCACCAACCAGCCACCTAACAGATCTGTGGGCCAGTGATAACCCAAGTATATGCGGCTATAGGCAACCACTAAAGCCGCCATCCAGGGCAATACATAAAGAACCGCTAAAGCTACTTTACTCAGAGGAGATTGCCAGCGTTCAGGCCAAAAAGTAGCGATCAAAAAACTTAGCAAGGCTGCAAACACCAAGCTACACAGGGTGTGTCCAGAAGGAAAAGACATGCTGTGCTCAGGTAGCCCCAATAGCTGAGCACGCGGCGGGCGTTCACGCCCCACCAGCGCTTTCAAGCTCATGTTTACACCTGAAGAAACCGCCATGGTAGCACCAATTAAAATAGCCATACGCCATTGTTTAATGGCTAGCAGTACCAGGCAGATCAAAACCGTGGCCACAGTCAAAGTAAGCGTATTACCCAAGGTGGTAATGGCTGTGTAGATGCGAGTAGCGGTGTGGGTTCGTGAAGCCAATGCCCAGTTGCGTACGGAATAATCCAGCTTAGACAGATAACTAACCAAAACCAGAGTTATCAGAGCTAGACAAGCCACCAAAGGTGTGGTGATAACCGAATTGCAACTAGGGCGTATCATTTGTTAACCTTCTAGGGTATGGGGATTCGAAGGGTGCTTAGGGTGCGCCCTAAGTTTAGGACACAAAATCCCCATTTTTTGGTACTTTAGCCAGTTCAGGGTCCAAATTCCCGACATTTGCCAAGCTCGTGCAATACAATCGCAAGTATGTTTAAGCCTATTGCAACTGCATCAGTAATGGCTCTGATCTGCGCATCTGTCTTAACTGGTTGCGGTTCAGGAACCCCTAAAGCCGGAACCATGAACACGCAACCGGCCTCCGATGGCTGTGCTGCCATGGACAAGGTGTACGTAAGCGCCCTCAAAGAATCCAGTACTGGTAAGACTTTTAGTTCGCTACCTAAAGACGCTTCTCCAGAAGTCAAACAAGTTTCCTGGCAAGCTTTCACGGTTACTTTAAATACGGACTACCGTGCGAAATTTACTAAAGCCGCAGCTAAAGACAAGACTGCCCAAGCAGCCCTGGGTGCGCTGGGTACCTACGCGACACTTTCTGCCCAGATTAGTGACGGCAAGCTAAGCGAGTTCGCTAACCCCACACAAGCTGAGGCAGATCTAAAAATAGGTCGAACCCCCACCCCTAACCCCACCTATGTGCAGGCGGTTAATCAACTGGCTGAAGCTGGGGCAACCCTAGCTAAATGCATGCCGCACTGGCCGGTAGCTTTCTAGACAGTGTCATGTAGCTGGCTTCCAGAGGCTAGCTTTCCAGTCAGCACCAGGCTGACAGCTTCTCGATTACCAGCTTTCAGTGGCTGATAGCCATTCTAGATGGACTCGGACTTTAGGTAGCGCCAATCCCTAGGTCTGCTAATCGTTAGTCCCAGCCATAAAAATCGCCCACCTAAGTTATAAAACTTAAGCGGGCGACGTCGTCGTAAAAAATACGATTAGAGGCGCTGTTTATGGGAAGGGGCGCACCACCTGGCTGGCAATATTGCCCCAGCCGTAAGAGACCGTAATGTGCTCAATGCGTGCGGGCCTACCCATCCAGTCGGTGTGAATTACCTGATCATCACCCAGATAGATAGCTACGTGGGTAACCACGCCATCAGTAGTGTAGAAAATCAGGTCACCGCGTTGGCGTGCAGACAGCGGCACATGCTGGAACTTAGAGTATTTGTAAAGCTCCTGCGAAGTACGGTAGCTGGGCCAACCATGCTTGACCACATTGATCGGCTGCGGATCCATACCGGCGTGGTAAAGCGCCTGCAACGTAAGACCCGAGCAGTCGTAACCCAAAGCGTAAGGACCAGCCCCACCCCAAGTGTAGGAAGAGCCGCGCTGGTTGTAGGCGTAACCAATCATGGCCTCGATACGCTCTGAACGCGTGGCGGAAATAGATACCGGGGCGGCCTGATACTGGTCCACATACCAGCTGTAACCGGTTTGCATAGCATCCCAAGTAGTCTTATCGACAACACCGGTCTGGCTTAGCCCCATGCGGCGCTGGAAAGAACGCACCGCAGTTTGGAAAGCCCCGTCAACACTGGCCAGCTTAGTGGAGTACCACAAGCCCAAACGTTGCTGCACAATCCGCACTTTCACCCCGTTCATGCCGTAGGTGAGAGTATTGGTTTGGCTGCCAAGTGAAGTGATTGACTGGCTGGGCTGGAGGTAACCGCCAGGGGCGGTGTAACCAATCCACTTACCTGAAGGCAAGAACCTATAAGTCGTGCCGTTAATTACCGTGTCACCGGTGACGTAATTGCCGGTGGCAGGGTTGAAGTAGTACCAGTCTGAGCCATCCTTAGCCCAGCCCGAAGTTACTCGGGCGCCGTCGCTGCCGTACAGATGCCAGGTGCTGTTCACCTTAAGCCAGCCTACAAAGGCTGCGCCTGAGGACTGCATGAAATATTCTTTGCCGCCCACCCTAAGCGGGCCCACATGCATGACGGTGGTTGAGGGGTTCAGGTAGTACCACTTACCGCCATCTTTGAGCCAGCCAAGTACGGCGGCGCCAGTGGACTTGTCGTAGTAGTGCCACGCTCCGTTGTGCTTGGTCCAGCCGGTGGCCATGTCTCCGGTTAGGCCGTAGAAGTAGTAGTACTTGCCGGAGAGGTTAATTTGTCCCTGCACCATGACCCCGCTGGCAGGGTCTAGGTAGTAGCGTCGGCCCCCGACAGTGATCCAGCCGGTCACCCGGGCGCCTGAGCCGGCCAGGAAATACCAGTCTTTGTCTAGCTTTAACCAGCCGCTGGCCAGGTAGCCGTCAGCCTTGAAGTAGTAGACGGTGCCTTTAACGCGCAGCCACTGGGATTTGGGCCAAGTGCCGTCAGAGTTGCGCCACCACCAGCCCTTGGAATCTTTGAGCCAGTAACCCTTGGGGTCGGCGTCGGCGATTTTGGGTACGTCTGTGCGCGGTGTGGTAACCGCAGCCGAGCTGGGTGATTTAGAGGCTGGGCTCGTAGGGGTAGCTGAGGTAGCCGGGGCACTTGGGCTAGTGCTGGGTTGCTGGCTGGGGTTAGGTGCGGTTGGGTCAGCTGGCTGAGACGGGTCAGCCGGTTGCGATGGATCGGCCGGTTGGCCGGGGTTAGGCTGGCCGGGGTTAGGTTGGCCGGGATCAGCACTTTCTGAGGGAGCTGGAGCTGCTGGCTGCGAGGGCGAGGCTGCCGGAGTGGTGGGCTCAGCTGAGGGCGTGGTGGGGGAAGTTTCTCCCGACGACGGCTGGCTGGTTTCTTGGCTAGGCTTCGGCGCTGGAGCTATGGGCTGATGCGCTGTAGTGCCTACGTTAGCGGCCTGAGCTGGGGCAGTGGAGACAGTGGTTAAACCGCCTGCCGCACCCATAGACAAGGCCAGGCTTAACGCGATGCACCAGCGACGATGCCGGTAAAAGTCTGACTTCATGGTGATTCCTGTGGGGTATGGAATTAGTAGGTTTGGTTCTGCAACTACATTGTGGGTTCTTGACGATGGTGGATACCTACATAGTATGCCCAAACTAAAATTTGTGTGAAAGCTTGCCACAGATACAGGCAAAATCGTCCCTTCCCTATAAAAATACAGCGGAAAATCATGTGCAACGGACGATTTTGTATGTAAATAACCGGGTAAAAATTTGACGGGTCAAATGCTGGACAATTTGGGTCAAATATTGGGAAATCGGTTGAAGCGATTCCTGAAGAGAAGCAAGGGAGGGTGGCTTTGTGTAGGCAAGTGCAGAAAGTGTAGGCAAGCGCAGAAAAGTGAGACGCAAGCTTTTGTTTAGACAAATGGCTTAAGTTTTGTGGCCTTGCCAGGAGTCGGTAAATCCCTGGGGAACTAGGGTAGGGCGCGGGGGAACCATAGGTGAGGCTGATCCGCTGATGTTAGACTTTTCGGTGCTCACTTTTTGCTGGTAGGGTTACCAGTCAGCCAGCGCCGGTTAGTGGGTAGCTAGGGGCCGACGGCGTCGTCGTCAAATACTGAAAAATCGTCCGTTGCCTATAAAACCCCACGGAAAAATTATAGGCGACGGACGATTTTGCCTGTATTTATTTGTGCTTGCCTGTATTTATCTGTCTGTGAAACAGAGACTATTCGATAGCTTCTAAATCTTCAGCAACTTTTTGATTTAGCTTAGCTATAGCCTCATCATCCAAAGGTGTGTCACGCACATGCAGTTCGGAATATACCGCCCACGCCACACTGACCAGGGGCACAGCAATTACCGCACCTAGCAAACCGGCAGAAAATGACCCGGCAGCTACCGCAATACCTACCACTACCGGGTGCAAAGAAACCTGCTTACCCATAATCAGTGGCTGCAAAATGTGCCCCTCAAACTGACCAATTGCTGCCACACCAACACCCACCAGCAAGAACTTGCCGATACCGCCAGAAGCTAAGCCCACCAGCATGGCCACAAACATGGCGATCGGCGCACCCACCATAGGAATAAAAGCCCCCATAAACACCAGTACGCCCAGGGGAGCGGCCAAAGGCACCGCAATCATTTGCAAAAAGATTGCCGCAAAAATTCCATCAGTTAATGCCACCAACATGGTTCCGCGCACGTAACCTGAGAAAGTAAACCAACCAGCACTAGCTGCGCGGTGGGTGCGGTAGCGACGCTCTTCCGGTAATTCATTTAGGAACCAACGCCACATGTTTTTACCTGAGCCCAGGAAAAAAATCGCCGTAAACAGTGCCAAAGCCAACACGGCCATAACCTCACCTAGTGCAGAGGCGTTAGACAATAACTGTTCTGCCAGCGAGGGGGCGTTAGAACGCAAATATGCCTGACCCTTATCCAAGGCCGTATTCACCTGCATATTTAAATCATGCTGAGAAATATGGAAAGGCAAAGGCCCATGTTCAAGGAAATCCACAATGGTGTGGGCGCCACTAGTGAATTGCTGCGCCAGTGAATCCCATTGTCCGGTTACTGAGGTAATCACATAAGTGAACATACCCCCCACAATGCCGAACACCGTCAACAATCCTAAGAATGTGGCGGGATAACGTGGCAGCACCTTGTTATAAAGCTTAACGATCGGGTGCAAAATAGCGGTGATAACCAGTGCCAAAAAGACACCGATAAAAACCGGGACAATCTTTGAGGTGGCAAAAATAACCACCCACACGATTGCCAATACACCCAAAATCAGCCACGAACTAAGTCCTGCGCGTACCAGCCATTCAGGCAGGAGCGCTAGGCCGCTTTGTTTCTCTGTTTGGGCCGGCTTGGCCAGCACGTATGTGGTAGGGATCGGCGGCATCTGTGGCTCGCTTTGGCGCGAGTCCATGAAACGCCTATGCTGTTCGCGGGCCTTGCGTATGGCTCCAGCTGTGTTAGTCACCCACCGATACTGGGTGGAGATAGGTTTTTGTGGTTGTGTGTCTTTGTGTCCAGCGTTCTCAGCCATGCCAGCCTCTAGTTGTTATAAATCTTGGCGGTTCGTTTGCTGAAACTGCCCCTTAACAGCCTCAATCTTACTAACGTGGTAGCTATGAGTTTATTTAACCCTACCGGTCAAGTTAATCACGCAGTCTCGCTACCTGCATGTGTAGCCCTAACCCCTGGTCAAGGCGGTTTGGAACGCCTCCTGATCGACGCCCCTGCGGGATATGCAGAAATTTATCTGTTTGGTGCGCACATCACTTCCTGGGTGCCGCGCGGCGGTAAGGAAGTCCTATTCACTTCAAGCCGCGCGGTCTTTAACGGCCAAAAAGCCATTCGCGGCGGTATACCGCTGTGCCTGCCTTGGTTTGGGGCAGGGGCCTTACACCAAGCTCCGCCCGCACACGGCTGGGCTCGCAACAGCGTGTGGCGGCTGCGCAGCGTAGTTACTACTGACGACGGCGGCGTGCGCGTAACTTTAAGCTTGGAAAAGAACGGTTTTTACGCCCTATATGAGGTAACCGTGGGGGAGAAGCTGGAACTGAACTTGTCGCTGCGCAATGTGCAAAGCGAGCCGGCTGTCGGCGAGCTTACCTTCCACACTTACCTGCGCCTATATGACCTGACCGCAACGGATCTTAGCGGTTTGGCTGGGGGCGAGTACATTGATAACGAGCCTGGCGCCACTCGTGCTAAGCAGGAACATGAGCTTAAGGTGGCCGGTTCTTGCGACCGTATTTTCACCACAGGCGAGGCTGGCAATGTGGTGCGCGTGCGCGACAGTGGCAATCGCCGCACCATTGTGGTTACCAAGTACGACGCTCCTAACACTGTGGTGTGGAACCCGGGCCCTCGTGGCGCCGCCGAATTTGCTGACATGGCTCCCGACGAGTGGGTACAGTTCCTGTGCGTAGAGCCTGGCCGCATTCGCGAAAATGCCGCCAAGCTTGAGCCGGGGGAGAGTTTCAGTATTTCTATGACGCTATCTGTCGAGAATCTGTAGCTGGAGTGAGTTTGTGGTTCGGACGAGTTGGTAAACCTACTTTCGAAAGGTGCCTTGCTTGGGTGCCTTAATTGTGCTGCTTTTTGAGGAACGACGGCGGCGGCCCTGGCTGCGGCGTAGATGCGCTTGCGGTTTTGGTGTGGGTACAGAGCTGACCTAAAAAATTGCAGTTGTGTCATGAACCATAGTTAGCTAGTTGGTGCTAGCCATCTGAACGTGATACATTTTCACGAGTCAATCGCATTAAACATCGCGAATGGCAGCACCAAGTCCGAGTGGCGGAATCGGTAGACGCGCTAGCTTGAGGTGCTAGTGCCTAATTAAACGGGCGTAGGGGTTCAAGTCCCCTCTCGGACACCATCAAAGACTCTCTAAGTTCAGAGAGTCTTTTTTCATGCACTCACAGGCAAATACAGACAGATACAGGCAAAATCGTCCCTTCCCTATGATTTTTTCATGGGGTTTTATAGGCAACGGACGAAAACCCCGTATTTGTAAGACCCTTCCCTGTCCTAACTGCCCTTACTTGCCTGGCCCTGGTGCCAGATCCTAAGGGTGATTGCACAACCCTCACCAGACCACCAACCCTCACTAGAATCTGGGGACACTTAGCTTCAACAAGCTAGCAAGCCGCCAGTAATGCCGCCCTGCCGATATCCCGACCCGGGGGTAGTCTTTCTAGGGGCAGTTTCTTGTTTTGTGGGTTTTTAGGGTAACGACGACGGCGGCGCGGCCCCACCTACACTATGGCACCTGAAATTTTATGTAGGTAGGGCTTAGCACCACCGTCGCCGTAGCTTAAATTTACCTAGCTTAAAGCTCTCTTTTACAGCCAGATAGCTAGGCAAAACTTATGGTGTGGTGCCGTAGGAGTCAGCGAAGTAGAGGTTGAACGGGCTTGAGGTTTCGGTGGTGGTTACTGTGCCGTTGACTTGGTGCCATTGGGTTTGGCCGGCTATACGCCACCTAGCCTTCCAGGAAGTACGTAGTCTAATCACATACCCGTTGCCGGTTACCTCATAGGCATGACTAACAGTGTAGTTAGGGTAGGGCGTGCCCGGGTCTGTGGTGTCGAAGGACTGGCCGTCTCCCCAATCCCAGTTAAAAGACACCGGTGTAGCCTCAACCTCAATGGCTGTTCCCAACAAAGTTATGTTGAAGGTTTGTTTGTCTGGGCTGGTCCATACCATCATGGGTTGCTTGAAGATAACGAAAATCTCCCCGCTCGGGTAGCGGTTTATACCGGAGCCGTGTGGGATCAGTCGGGCGACTTGTTCGTTACTGACCGTGGTAGGCCCGGCAGCCAAAGGGGCACCAGTGTTGACTTGGGCAGTGCATTCTTCAGGGGTGATTACTTCGGTTTTATCAAAGAAGGCAACTAATTTCGGCATTGTGACGCAGTGGAAGTGGTACTTTTCAGCTGCTCGTTTAGCTGCTTCAGGGTCTATGGGCCCGGCTGGCTCAGCCACAGACGAAAAACCACCAGGACTAGTCGTAGTCTCACTCCGACCTATAACGATCCCATGTCCAGTACCATCTTTTTCTCCCCACTCGTCTGTATACATAGGAGTTGGTACAGCAATTACTGGAACCAGTAAATACACTAATTGGTTAATTTTCACGATTAACTGCCTCTTTAACTATCCATTGCGTGCCGTTGTATTCGAGCTTTACACCCGCCCAGCGTGATTCTTTTTCGTGATATTCAATTCTGCCATCGCTGTGATATTGAGTTACGCCTTCACGTTCGAAATCCACTTGTATCACTACATCGTTTTTAAAATCAGATCTACGAAAAGCATTAGTAAATTTTAAAGTGACTGGTTCGCTCCAGCCGCCGCGTACATGAGTTTCAGTTGCATACTCGACTGGCTTGGTGGCTGTATCACCGTTTCCTGGGCAGAGTGCTTTGTATTCATCTGTTTTGCCGGTGGTGTAGATGTAGTAGTGCAGTTGCACCCAGTA
>ERZ772956.217-NODE-217-length-47227-cov-4.450903_pt1 | contig 47227 bp, 39 predicted proteins | sample MGYA00580683_ERZ772956 | MGnify/ENA primary metagenome ERZ772956 (study PRJEB29015, sample SAMEA2738077) | human oral metagenome | biome: human oral; feature: human-associated habitat; material: saliva | place: China | collected 2212 ... | reverse complement strand
ACGACTTGCGGGTGCAGCTTCGCAGATTCGACGAGGTCGAGGATCGGCCGCGAATTCTCCCACTCGGAGTCCACCCAGTACACAGTCCAATCGGGGCCGAGGGCGGTGCGGGCGCTCGCAATGAGACGCCGGACCCGACACCCCGGTGGCAGGGCGGTGACGACGTCCTCGTCCAGGTCGATCATGAGGTCGGGGCCGGAGACGACTTCGAGCATGCCCTCGGGAACATCCACGGGGGAGGAGGCTGAACGCGCCCACTTCGGAGTTTTCGCCTCGACATGCTCGATCGGGGTGGCCAGGCGCGCGAGCCAGTCAACGAGCTTCCAGGTCATGAGCTCGGGCCTCATGTCGAGCATCTCGGGCACGGCCCAGCGGAATTGGCACACCGCGAGAAACCAGTCGAGTGGATCAACAGGACCGAGCAGCAGGCCCTCTCGTAGGTAGAGGGCGCGTTGCATGATGGCATCACGAATCGGATCTTCGGCAAGGGCGCGGGCCTTCTTCAAACGCCGGTGGAATCTCTTCTGCGCCGAAGCGTAGTCGTCGCCGTTCCTCCACTGGTCGCCGGGCCAGTTGTGGAGGCGGACGACCTCCTCGCGCAAGGAGAAGCGCTCGCCGATGTGGCCACGTCGGTCGAGGACGTCATCCCAGGCTTCCACCATCGTCAGGGCGCGTTCGAACTCGGGAGGCAGAGTGAGGTAGGGGATGACTTTGAGGTCCATCGTGGCGAGATCGGCCTGCCAGCGGCGCAGGCCTTCAAGAGTGACGGGAGTGCCCTCGACGTTCTTCCACTGTTTCTTCTCGGCCCGCTCATCGAAGGCCAAGAACCACGAGTCGATCGCCCGCAGCAGATGCTTCTTCGGCTCGGAGGGAGTGCGGGTGGCGCTCAGAGTCAGGTCCCCGGCTTCGTAGATCGCTTCGAGGTGCGCGATCGCCTTGAGCAGGAGCGGGCGGGATGGCAGTTTCACCTTTTTCCTGCCAGCGAGGGGCACGGGGTTGAGGAATTGTTTGATCAGCCATGCGGCGTCCGGTGATTTCGCAGTTGTGGCGACCAGCTCGCTTGCGGCGCGCACGCCCTCGTTGATGGAGGCGATGAGGGGGAGGCAGGCGCGTTCTTCGCGCGTGAGTTTGCGCCCGTCCGGGTAGCGTTTCTTCGCACCGTGCATGCCGAGTTCGACGACGAACACGGGCAGAGCGGGGCGTTTGCGATCCTTCGGGGCCATAGTGGCATTGTCGCGCAGGATGAGGGACGAGGCCAGGGGCGAAGGCGCTGCCTGGGCAGGATGAGGGACGAGGCCGGGGGCGAAGGCGCTGGCTGAGGCGGATGCGGGACGAGGGCAGGGAAGGGGCGGGTGAGCCCCGGAAGGCGCGTACAATCACCGCGCGAAGCGGGAGCACTGCGCCCGAGACCCCCTGCACAGTCCACGGAGCCCGAATCGTCGATCTTGCCGGGTAGAATCCCCGTGTGAACACGACTGCTCCCCGACCTGTCCTCGTCGTTGATTTCGGTGCCCAGTACGCGCAGCTCATCGCTCGTCGCGTGCGAGAGGCTTCGGTGTACTCCGAGATCGTTGCCCACACCATGCCGATCACTGACATGCTCGCCAAGGAACCAGCCGCGATCATCCTGTCGGGCGGTCCTTCCTCGGTGTACGAGGACGGCGCCCCCTCGATTGATCCTGCGATCTTCGACGCGGGAGTCCCCGTCCTCGGCATTTGCTACGGGTTCCAGACGATGGCCCAGGCGCTGGGCGGCACAGTCGGGCGCACGGGAACGCGCGAATATGGGCACACCGATGCGAATATCGCCGGGAGCTCGTGCCTTTTCGCCAATACTCCCGGCGACCAGGTCGTGTGGATGAGTCACGGCGACGCAGTCCAGGCCGCGCCCTCGGGTTTCGAGGTCACTGCCTTCACCGCCCAGACACCTGTCGCAGCATTCGAGAATCGCGAGCGTCGCCTCTTCGGCCTCCAATGGCATCCCGAGGTCGTCCACTCGTCTTTCGGTCAGGATGCTTTGAAGAACTTCTTGTACGAGGGCGCGGGCATTGAGCCCTCCTGGACTCCCGGTTCCATCGTCGACGAACAGGTCGAGAGGATCCGTGAGCAGATCGGCGACGCTCAGGTGATTTGCGCGCTGTCCGGAGGTGTCGACTCTTCCGTTGCGGCGGCTCTCGTCCACAAGGCGGTCGGCGATCAGCTGACCTGCTTCTTCATCGATCATGGACTGTTGCGTGCGGGCGAGCGCGAGCAGGTTGAGAACGACTATGCGCGCGGAATGGGTATTCGCGTCATCACGTGCGACGAGTCTGAGCGTTTCCTTTCTGCGCTCGCGGGAGTGTCTGACCCGGAGACGAAGCGCAAGATCATTGGCCGCGAGTTCATCCGCTCCTTCGAGGCCGCTCAAAAGCAGGTCATTGAAGAGCTTGGTGCTAAGGGCGAGGTGAAGTTCCTCGTCCAGGGCACCCTGTACCCGGATGTCGTCGAGTCCGGCGGCGGCGAGGGTGCGGCGAATATTAAGAGCCACCACAATGTTGGCGGCCTGCCCGATGACATGACCTTCGAACTGGTCGAGCCTCTGCGTGCCCTCTTCAAAGACGAGGTCCGCGCCGTGGGGCGCGAACTCGGTCTGCCCGACTACCTGGTGAATCGTCAGCCCTTCCCCGGTCCGGGTCTTGGCATCCGCATCATTGGTGAGGTCACGAAGGAGCGTCTCGATATTTTGCGCGCCGCTGATCTGATTGCCCGTGAAGAGTTGAGCGCCGCGGGCCTTGATTCTCAGATCTGGCAGTGCCCGGTGGTGCTCTTGGCTGATGTGAGGAGTGTGGGCGTCCAAGGTGATGGCCGCACCTACGGTCATCCGATCGTGCTGCGCCCCGTGTCTTCCGAGGACGCGATGACTGCTGATTGGACGCGCCTGCCCTACGAGGTTCTTGCGAAGATTTCGACGCGCATCACGAACACGGTGCCCGAGGTCAACCGCGTGGTCCTTGACGTGACGAGCAAGCCCCCGGCCACGATCGAGTGGGAGTAAGTCCATCTAGTGCATGCTTTTAGCATCTAGTAGCAACTAGTCGCATCCTTTGGAGAGCATCCAAACAGCCTCTACTTTTGATGCGGTTGCGTATGTCTGTTAAAAGCGCACAATTGCAACATGGCCTATTCGAATCACATAGCGGCTCTCAACGCGATCTCCGCCTCGGAGGGCGTCTTCACCACGGCCCAAGCCGCACGGTTCGGAATCACGCGCAACGCCCTGTCCCAAGCCGTGACCTCCGGCCGAGCCGAGCGAATAGTGCACGGCGCATAGCGGCTCGCTGGATCGCAAGGTGATTTCACGGACGAGCTTGCGGCTGTCTGGAAGCTGACCGATCCAGCCGCATTCACTCACGAGCGCATGCAGGCTGGCACCTGGGACGGAATCGTCATCGGTGGATCGACTGCGGCAAGTCTGCAGAACCTCGGCGACTTCTACCTGTCGCCGTACCGCATTTACTCACCGCGTAGAATTAACTCCCGCATGGAATCGGCGAGTTTCGCGATCAGAAGAGTCGACCCGGACGACGTGAGTTGGATCAAGGGGCTGCCTGTTACGCGACCCGAGCGAACGCTCGTCGACCTTTGCCTGGACAACGAAGAATGGTCTTTGGTGGATGACGCTTTCAGCTGTGCGGGCAATCTCGACTACGACCGTCTGGTGAAGATAATCGCCGACCAGCCGGAGAGGAAGAGAGTGCAGGAATCGCTGTCGGTGATCCGCGGACTCATGGAACGGCACCTCGACAAGGAGCGCCTTGGATGAGATACAAGACTTCGGCGGCACTCGAGATGGCTGCAAAGGCGGCAGCCAGGCGATCGGCGCTCGACACGGGCCGGGCCATGACCGGGGTTCTATTTCCACAGGCTCCTTTGCCGTATTTTCAGCGACCCGCATCGCGCTTTCGTGCTTAAAGGCGGCCAGAGCATGCTCGCTAGAACCGTGAACGTGCGTGCGACGAAGGATATCGATCTGCTTTGCAAGGAGTGTTCTCTTGTGCGTGCCCTTGAAGAGCTGAAGAGGCTTGTCTCTGCGGACCTTGACGATCATATGCGGTTCACGCTTGTATCCGCTGACTCGATAAGGCGGAGTACGAATATCGGAGCGGACTGCGCGCTGTTTTCCAGCCCACGCTCGGCCCGAAGAGCCTGCAACCCATCGCCATCGACCTCGTTGTTGACGAGGTTCCTCTCGAGCGTACGGAGCTCGTCACCCCTGCGGACAGGATTGATGTCGAAGGGCTGCAGGTATGCGACTATCTGGTCTATCCCGTCGAGAGCGCGTTGGCGGATAAGCTCTGCGGCATCGTCGAGACGTACGACGGAAGGGCGTCCTCCAGGGTGAAGGACCTCGTTGATATTGCGGTCTACGTGGTGAGATGCTCCATAGACGGGGGAAAGCTGCGGGAGCGCGTGCTGTGGGAGGGTGCTGTGCGTAGTATCGCCCTTCCCGAGATGTTCGGTATCCCAGATGAATGGGGAGTGCCTCATGCACGGCAGTTCGAGAAGCTGTGCTCTCAGACGGGCCTGCCCCATTCGCTTCGGAATATTGACGCGTCAGTCGAACTCGGGAGCAGGGTTTTCGACCCCGCGCTTGCCGGCTCGGCAGATGGCGTGACCTGGAATCCGACACCGTGCGAATGGGAGTAGACGGCCGCGCCTTCAAATAAGGTGTTGCCTGACGTTCTGCTCGGCGTCGGGTAAAACGATGCGCATGGAAAACCTGCGGGTTTTGTAAGGGTGGGCCCCACTGGGCCCCGCCCAAGTTTTATTCAGAGGGTATGGGGTCCTCAAGCCATTCTATTGAACCATGCCTTGGTGAGCACGACGGGATGTCGAGCCCCGGGGTTGTGCCGATGCGGCGAGCGCCTCCCGATCAGATGCCGTTGCCCCCGTGGCGTGGTGCGTCTTGTCCAGCTCGTTTTTTCCTGGCATGCAGCCGTCTCCCGAATCCTATGGCAGGGAAAATCTTCTCTTGTTCGACGAGCTTGTAGGCCGACGTCTTCAATACGCTCAGGTACTCGGCGACCTGCGGGACTTCCATGAGGCCGTCGGACGTGTCGTTCGCTTCGGCTGTCGAGAAGGCAGTACATCTCCGTCTCTCCTTCCCGGTATTCTCGCAGCTTTCCGCATCTTTACTGATATTCCTGAAACCTCCGGGAACGCATCGCGTGACATCTGGAGGGTGTCGCCCTTCGCGGGACGGCCCTACCGCCTCTCATCTTGCATCTGGTGCTCTCGGTTTCATCTAGCCTCAAAAGGTGCGTTTTTGGACGGACGAATAGGGATGCAGCTGTTGGAAGGCGCACGTGCAGAGCCACACGGAGTGTTGGTCACGCTAAGGTTAGCTAGCTAGGTCATCTTTGAACGGCGGTACACAACCGTTAAGAGCTGCTGCTTACCAAGTGATGATGTTGTCTCGGCTATGCTCTACGCCATTGGCGTCATGCCAGTGGGTGGTGATAGTAAATTTAGAAGGCGAGCCGTAAGTAAAGAGTACGGCCTGATCGAAGCTCTCGCCGGGCTCCAAACGCTCGAATGGTTCCTTATTCTGTATATACGAGTAGGGTCCTTTTTTGCATGTGGTAGTCACGTCCGTCACGACCGTGGCGCCTACGTTTGCGATACGAATGTGATGATTCTTGAATCCAATCAACACGTGGCGGGCTTCGACCTTTGATGAAGTTTTCGCAGCCGCTTCCTCCTGCGCCTTCTGTAGCTGCAGTTCTCCTAGCTGCAGCTGGAGCTGCTGAAGCACCTCGCTCTGCTTCGTATTATGCTTTTCGAGCTGATAGCTTTTAACGGATAGAATCACCGATGCGATTAAGCTGACGAGAGATATGACGATAGGCGCCCATGTGGCGACAAATGAAAGCTCAACGCTCATTTGACCTTCCACTCCTTGAACGTTTTCCTCAGCTCTTTCGCAGCTGCTTCGACGATTTCGTCCTTCATATCGTCGACGGCGGCATCGATGGACGCGGAGTTCGCCTCTATAAGCTCTTTACGAGTGAAGGTCCTGCCGCAGTGCACACAGGTAAATGGCCAGTCATCGGTGTACTCTTCGTCTCCTTTGAGTGGCTCCGACTCAAATTCCGCACAGCCGCAAGTTGGGCATGTGAGGCCAACTTGAATTGAAAAACCGTCCATGGTGTCTCCAGTCGTACGTTTACGAGGCTGATTCAATTTTATCGCATCCATCGGATGTAAATCATCCCTGCACTAAACAAGGTGTAAGGAGTATCTGTGGGTAGTCACCCCATCTGCAGAAGAATGCGTTTCCCCAGCTCAGGGCAGTCACTTTTCACTCGGGTATCGTCACTCTTCGGTCGGGGAATGCTCCACCCCGCTGACGCTTCTTTTACCCATATAGTCAGTTGCGCGCAACCGGACTGCGTTTCGGTAGGTCGAGCATGTCACTCTTCGGTCGGACGAGAATACTCCCCTCAGATGACTACAGAGCATGTAGTCACCGCTGACTACAGGGTGACCAAACGGTTTTCGCGATAGGAGAGTAAAGAAAACCCCAGTACACCTGACCCGCTGATTACATGAAAACGAAGCGTGCAACGATCGAGTGGGAGTATGGCTGTCAGACTCTGGGGATGATAGGGGCTGTGGCTCCTTTCCTATCATTGCCGTCTTTAGCAAATCCGGGGCGCAACACCACAGAGGCAGCCCCAACATCTATGAGCTGGGCATTACCGAGGTGAAGTCACCCGGCGGCGCCTTGGTAAAGGCGTAGCGAGCAGAGCGTGCGGGGTCGAGCTCATCTCACAGAGCTCTTCTGTCGGAGCCGGTCCACAGCTCGTGCGCGACGCGGTAGCGGGCGACTTCAAGAGGAGGGACGCTGACCTCGAGGGCCTTGCGTCAATGTGTTGTGCGCTTGGTGTCGAGGAAGAGTTCAGGATGAATCTGGAGGTGCTCGAGTGGGGGAGCGACCGAGTTCATCAAGGCGTCGCGAGGGATAGGTGAGGACACAGCGCAGCCTGCGCATGCAGTGGTGTCATGTGCGTCGGGGTCTTTCGAACGGGTTGTCTTCACCCACCTACGCCGCTCGCAAGCTTCCGAGGAAGTGCATCCAGCAACTCTCGCCACTGCAAGCTTCATAACACCTGCCCCGGGCCGATGTGCCGATACGCCGACACACATCGACCCTCCTCTTGTGAAGAGGCACATTGCCGCCATTGGCGGTATAATCGTGGCGGTATAATTTTGGCGGTATTGAGGGGGTGGGTTATGGCATACGAACCGCCATTGCAGCGAAACGATGCGATTGACTCGCTCTGCATGGAAATCGCAGAGCTCGTGGGCATGCTCTCCCCGCAGGCACCGCTGGCGAAAAGCCCCACCCTGCATCGGGAGCTCCGGATACAAACGATTCGCTCCTCCCTCATGATTGAGGGGAACACACTCGATGAGAGAACCGTGAGCGCCATCCTCGATGGGAAGCCGGTCCTCGGCGACAGCCGTGACATCCTCGAGGTCGAAAACGCCAAGCACGCCTACGACCTCATCCCCGAACTGGATCCGTACTCCATCGACGATCTCCTCAGAGCGCACCGAGTGATGATGGAGGGCTTGGTCCCCGAGGCGGGCCGCTTCCGCAACGGCAACGTCGGCGTGTTTGACGGCGACATCCTCATTCATGCAGGCACTCCAGCGGCCCACGTCCCCGAGGTGATGGCGGGTATCTTCGGCTGGCTGAAGGAAACGAGCATGCACCCTTTGCTCGCCTCCTGCGTCTTCCACTTCGAATTCGAGTTCTGCCACCCCTTCTTAGACGGCAACGGAAGAACGGGCAGGTTGTGGCACACGCTTCTCTTATCGAGGTGGCGGCCCGTGCTCGCATGGCTTCCCATCGAGAGCACAATCAGACGGCGCCAAGCGGGCTATTACGAGGCTTTGGCGAAATCCGATGCCGCCGGGTCGAGCGAAGAATTCGTCGAGTTCATGCTGGATACGATCAGGGAATCGCTTCTTCCCTTCTCCAAGCCCGAAGGTGAGAGGGAGCTGGCTCGGTCCAGGGCGCTCGACTTCTTCAGGGAGCACAGCGATGGCAAAGTCTCCCAGCTCGCGGAAGTTCTCGGCTGCTCGAAGAGGAGTGCTGAGCGCATGGTCGCGGAGCTGAAAGAGGAGGGCATTCTTTCAAGGCAAGGGAGCGCTCGGTCCGGCATCTGGATCGTTCACGAGTAGTCCGTGACGCTCCGAATGCGCGGGCGTTACTCGTTCTTCACGTTTGAGGATTCGGGGTATCAGGGTAGTGGCTTCGAGAATGCCTCACACATGATCTGCGCCCTAGGATGTGAAGAGTCCAGAACCCCTGGCCCGATAGGTGAAGGAGGCTGTTCCATGGCGCGCCCGACGAGCAAAGAAGATCTGATCGCCGCATCCGCACGCGGGTACGGGAAGCTCAAGGAATTCGCCGCCTCCATGAGCGAGGGCGAACTGGCGGCTCCCTTCGATTTTTCTGCCGACAAGGGCAAGAAGGAAGCACATTGGAGCCGGGACAAGAACTTGCGCGATGTGCTGACCCACCTCTACGAGTGGCATCGCCTTCTACTGGACTGGGTGGGCGCGAACATCTCGGGGGAGAGGCGGCCTTTTGTGCCCGAACCCTACACGTGGCGGACCTACGGCGACATGAACGTCGCCCTGTGGCGCAAGCATCAGGACACGCCCCTGGAACAGGCCCGCGACCTGCTGGATCAGTCCCACAGTGCGGTCATAGCCCTGGCGGAGGGGTTCTCCGACGAGGACCTGTTCGACAGGGGACGATTCGACTGGACGGGAACAACGACGCTGGGCTCCTACTTCGTGAGCGCCACGAGCTCCCACTACGACTGGGCGCTTAAGAAACTCCGCGCCCACAGGAGGAACTGCAGGCGGCGCGAGTAGTCCAGTCCGTGTGCGCTTATGAGCACCCCTTCAGAGTTCGGGTTCTAGGGCGCCGCCCATCACCTATAATCCGGCGAGCGTGTTCCCCGTGGGCAGAGCCTGTCGTGTGAAACGAGAGCGAGGGCGGCCAAGGCCGACTTGAACGAGCTGTCGAAGACCCTGTACGTCCCCTCGTGGTCGCGAGCGTCGCGCACTCCATTGAAAGAGGCCGCCGGATCCGGGAGCTTCTTCACCTCCCTGTGATCGATCGAACTCAGCTCGAGTCTGTCCTCACTCTTCACCTCTCACGATACACGTCTACAATGAACGGTGTTCATTAAGGATTTGTGTTGGCGGGGAGGGGGTGAATTCTCGTGCCGAAACAGGTGATCAATAGGGAGAAGCTCATTGACGAGGCTTACGCGATCGCCTCGCATGAAGGAGTCTCCGCCCTGTCCGTGCGAAAAGTCGCTGCGGCGTGCGGTATTGCGGTCGGCTCGGTCTACGTCTACTTCCCGACGAAGGCCGAGCTTACGGCTGCAGTTCTCAAACGCTTCTTCGCAGAGACGTTCTTCGAGGAGCACTGCGCAGTCCGCGAGGGCGAAGGCTTCACTTCCTACCTCAGGCGCTTCCACGATGCTCTGAGTGAGGCGATCGCGGCGATGAACGTTGACTGGTTTGCGCAGATGCGAAGGCTCCCCGATAGTGAGCGTTGTGCCCTAGAAACTGCGCGCGCCCCGATGATGGCCCATATGGAACAGGGGTTGCGCCACGTCCTCGATGCTGATGATGCGGTGGTTCGGGCGCGCCTCGTTGGTGCTCTTCGCCCTGAGAGTCTATGCCGCTTCACTCTTCGCAGCATCTTCGCATCGCTCATGGAGGGCAGCGATTGTGAGGCGTTTTTCGCGCTTCTCGACGCCGCCCTCTACGCCGACGCCACTCTGTATGCCGACCCTGCCCCCAGTGTCGGCGCCACCCTCTACATCGACGCTGAAACACCCCTGTGAAGGAAATGATGAAAATGAAGAAGAGCAACCTTATGCTCGTGGCCGGTGTGGTGTGGATGCTAGCCGGCGTCAACGTCGCAGTCCTTGGCCTGCGCGCAGCCACCGACATGAATGACGCCGCAGCCCTCGTCGCCTTCGCCTTGATTGTGGGAGTAGCTGTAACCTTCCTGGCGTTCCACATGATGTTCAGCAAGCTCGTGATCAAGAACTCCCACAGGATCAGGTCGCTCGAGGGCGATAAGCACAATCCTCTCCGCTTCTTCGATGTGCGAGGCTACGTGATGATGGCGCTCATGATGTCCATGGGCATGGGGATGAGGATGGCTGGTATCTTCCCCGATTGGTTCGTCGCCTTCTTCTACACGGGCCTGGGCCTCGCCCTTGCTCTGGCCGGGGTCAGTTTCCTTATGCACAGGGCTCAAGGCGAGGGGTGGCTTTTCCACGCGCGCCGCGGGTGATGCCTGCCGCGTCTCAACTCCCCAAGCGCTAGCGTCTTCTCCAGACGGCCTGTGGATGTGACAATCGAGGACGGGGGTGTGCGCAAGGGGGCACATGGGGCTCAAACATAGGTGATGGTGTCCATTGGACGAGCGCAGCGCTGCTTGAGAGTGTCAAAACACATACAAAAGCGTTAGGCTTTTGACGTGACGCACTACGATGACATATACGAGATCGCAGCCGATGAGTATGGCATTGTGACTGCTGCGCAGGCGCGTGAGGCAGGGGTCACCACCGGCGAAATGAGCCGCTGGTGTTCCGAGGGAAAGCTCATTCGCCGCGGTCACGGGGTCTACAAGCTCATGCGCTGGGTCCCCACACCCTATGACGCCTTCGCTGAGGCGGTCGCGCTCGTAGGAGAGGGCGGTTATTTGTGGGGTGAGTCGGTCCTGTCATTGCACGGGCTCGCGCTTGTAGATCCGCAGGCGATAACCGTGGCAACACCGAAGCGCGTGCGGCGCACGCTTCCCTCCTGGGTCAAGATCGTGCCCGCCCCGTCAACAGAGCGAATGACATCCTACGAGGGAATCCCCTCTCAGCGAGTCGCCGACGCTATTGAAATCTGCAGGGCCTCCGTCATGCCTGAGCGCCTCATCAACGCCGTCGAACAGGCGCGCAGAGAGGGGCTCCTCACCGCGGAAGAGCACGGGAGACTGAAAGAGGATCTGTCGTGACGAAACCGAAACGGCCGAACAGCAGACGCAACCTCGACATCGCCATCGACAGGCTCTGCATACGCACTGGTCAGGAGCCCACCCGCGTGAAGCGCCTCATCGCTACCGTAATCGTCGGGCAGATGCTCCCCAACGGTGCCGCTAAAGGGGGAAACGCCCTCAAGATCCGCTTCGGCAAGGACGTCACGCGTTTCTCGCGCGACCTCGACACCGCCCGCGCCTCCTCGCTCGAGGAATACGTGTCGCGCCTGGAGGACTCTCTCACCGAGGGATGGAGTGGCTTCACCGGGATCATCGTCCCGAAGGAGCCTGCCTCGCCGAGGGGAGTCCCCGCCGCCTATGTCATGCGCCCCTTCGACATCAAACTCGCCTACAACGGCAAATCCTGGATGACGCTACCTCTGGAAGTCGGTCACAACGAGATAGGCGATGCTGAAGACCCCGACATGGTTTCCTCCCCGGAGGTTGCGACCATCCTGAAGGAGCTGGGCTTGCCTGAACCTGCCCCTGTGCCCTGCATGCGGCTCGAGCACCAGATAGCCCAGAAGCTTCACGCGCTCAGCGGAGTCGGCAGCGAGCGCGCCCACGATCTCATCGATCTTCAGATCGCCGTCACTGGCGGCAATCTCGACTATCTTGAGGCCCGAAAAATATGCGTACGGCTTTTCGAGTACCGCCAGGAGCAGGGGTGGCCTCCCACTCTCGTGAAGGAAGAAGGCTGGGAGTCTCTGTATGGCGCGCAGGCACAGGGGCTCAGCGTGCTGCCAAGCGTTGACGATGCCGTCGACTGGGCGAACTCCCTCGTCGCCAAGATCGAGGCTTCTGTCTAGCCTCCGATAGTGCTCGACGCCCAATGCCTCAGTCTCAATAGGGCGCAGCTCCTGGGAGAGGCAATCGAAGGAGTTGTCGCGCCGTCGCGAACCTGGGAATCCTTTTGCTGGAAGCTGGCGTCGCACTACGATCTCGTCTCATACGTATGACCGGTCCCTTGAAGGGCCCGGTGGTGTGATTGACGTCCTCGTCTAGCGCAGCGCTCCGCTGTACTCCGATCGCGGCCAGCGGCAGCGGGATTCTTCGCTCGAAGAGTCTGAATGGTGTTCTCGTAGAGGTACTCCGGCACTGCGCACGGCGGTCCAGCCTATGGAACGTCCGCGCCGCGAGCCGGGCAGATCGCAGCCCTTGAACCTTCGCCGCGCTTGGTGTTCGCTGATGCACAGGGAAACAACGAGCCAAGGGGGAGTTGAGCGTGAGCGAACTGAGTGAATTGTCGAAGACCCTGTACGTTCCCCTCGTGGGGCGCATCTACGCTTCGACGCACTATCCCGCGATGATCGCCGATTCGAAAGTCCTCGCCCTCGAGTCTTCTTTGCCCGCCGAGGCCGAGAGGATGCGGCACGGACAAAGCGAGTACACAATGCTCGCAAGCGTTGCCCGCTCAGTGAATATGGACCGGCGTATCCGCGCATTCCTTGCGGACAACCCCCATGGGGCCGTCGTCAACGTCGGATGTGGACTCGAAACCACCTTCTGGCGCTGCGACAATGGAAGCGCATTGTGGTTCGAGCTCGACCTTCCCGAGGTCATTGAGGTGCGAGAGGGGCTGCTCGCCTCCTCGCAGCGTCACATCAATCTTCCCGGCGACATGTTCGATTACTCGTGGATCGACCAGGTCAAAGAGTACGGCGAACGGCCGACCATCGTCATCGTGTCCGGCGTCTTCTACTACTTCCACGAGGACGAGGTTGTCGACTTCATCAATCACCTCGCGGCCTTTCACAATGTGCGCGTCGTCTTCGATTCGACCTCCTCAATCGGGGTGAAGATGTCGCAGTACTACGTGAAGAGGATGAAGAACTCCTCTCTCATACACTTCTCGATCGACGACCCGAAGTCATTCGTCGACGCCCTCGTCGAGGGGGCGCGGCTCATTGAACACACCCCCTACTATCGTGATATCGACACTCGCGGAGTCGGCCTCGGCGCTCGGGTGGCCATGCGCATCTCCGATGCGTTCCACATGGTCGCCATGAACACGATCCAGCTTCGACAGTGACAACGCCAGCACGCATCCGGCGGGCCGAGTGCCCGGAGGTCTCCTCAAGTCGAGCGACAAGAGTCCTTAGGCTGAATGCTCCACTCACCCCTTCGTCGGTCCCCGTCCCTGCGAGACCTTCTGGTCCTTATGCGACATCGTCATCTGCACGGCATACCACGACCTCAAGGGGCTGCCACGCGTCGAAAAGACTCTTGTCGATGATTCTCAAGCCTTGCTCGGAGAGGAACTCCTCCAAGGCCGCCGCATCCCAGTCCTGGGCGAATTCGAAACCGAACCTGCTGATGAGCTCCATGCGCCCAGAATCCACCCCCGTCTCGTGGACGTAGTTCGCCACGATGATCAGGCCACCGGGGCGCACAACCCCTTTCAGTTGCGCTACCGCATCTTCGGGCGAGTCGAGGAGATGAAGGACATTGGCGCATACGGCGGCGTCGAACACCTGCCTCGGCAGTGTCAAAGATCTGAGGTCGCGAACTCTGAAGGCGATATTGCGAAGACCTCGCCGAGCCGCCTTGCGGCGCGCCTGTTCGAGCATTTTCTCCGAATAGTCGCAGGCCAGGACGAACTCGACTGCGGGGGCCAGAAGGCAGGCGAATGTCCCGGTCCCACAGGCTGCGTCAAGGAGACGATCACGAGGACGGAGGAAACCCGCGATCCATGCAGCCGCTTCGGCGAGTTCTTTATTCCCGGGGCGCGTCACGAGGTCGTAGACCCCGGCGTAGCGATCCCAAAAGCTCCGCTTGAGCATCTTCGCCCTCTCTTCCCCTCGCGGATCTGCCCGCACGATCACCTCATGCGTCTCCAGGCTAGAACAGGTAAGAAAGTGAAACGCCCGGGAGCGTGGACCTCAGTCACTTGAAGTCGGGGACACGGGGGACACAATCAACATATGAGGATTCTCGTCTACGGGTGCGGAGTCATTGGCTCGCTCACCGCCCATGAACTCATCCGTGCAGGAAACGACGTCACCGTGCTCGCGCGAGGGCGATGGAAGGAAGTCCTCGAACAGGAGGGGCTCGTCATCGGTCACCGTCCGTCCATGCGCACCACCCGTGACCGGCCCCGAATCATCGACACTCTCGACGCCGGGGACCGCTACGATCTCATCGTCGTCGTCATGCAGTGGACTCAATTGCCCGCCGTCATCCCGAGCATCGCGAAGAACACATCCCGCGTTGTCCTTCTCATCGGCAACAACCCGGACCCCTCGGCCACCATCGAGGGCCTGCGAGCACACGATGATGGCAAGACCGTCCTCTTCGGGTTCCAAATGAGCGCGGGACACCGCGATGAGCACAGGGTCGTGTCCTTCCACATGGGAGTGCCGATCACCATCGGCGCCGCTCAGGGGGAGGCCAGCGCGCCAGAGCGCAGCCTCGTTGAGCGCGCATTCGTCGGATCACGGTGCCGTCTCACCTGGGAGAAGAACATGGCCGAGTGGCTCGCCGCCCACCTCGCCCTCGTCCTCCCAACTGTTTACCTGTGCCGCTCCACCGGATTCAATCTGAAAAGAGCGAGCTGGGGCGATGCGGGGCGCATACTCGACGCGGTGAAGGAAGCCAGAGCCCTTCTGCGCGACCTCGGCATGAGTGTGAACGACAAGGAAGATGCGGGCTTCGAAGCGGGGGCGGGGCGGGCCCTGGCGCAGGCGACGCTGTGGCTCATGGCGAAGACCCCGGCAGGGCGCCTCGCAGCATCCGACCACTGTCGCAACGCCCCCGATGAGATGGACGCCCTCGATCAGGCCTTCGAAGACATGCGCGCAGGCTCCGCTCTTACGATGCCGACATGGGATGCGCTGCGCCGCGCCTCTCGCATCACCCCTTAAGGAGAGTTCCTACATGTCCGTTCCGACTATGGAGGCTTGAGCGTGAGCAATCCGTGTCTTTCCATCATCTGATGACTGTGAGCTGCTCGCGCTGATCTTCAGCACAATGGGCTGCGAGGAGCCTCAGGGGCTTGGCTCGCCTCTCATCATTGGTGGCCTTGACGTAGCGCCCTGAGCTGGACGAGGCGCTCCCTGAGACGGTTCTCGTGCCCCTCCTTCGTCGGGGTGTAGTACTCCGTGCCGACCAGGGAATCGGGAAGGCATTGCATATCGACGGCGACCTTGTCCTCCTCGTTATGGGCCAATCGGTAGCCCTCGCCATAGCCGAGATCCTTCATCAGACGGGTGGGCGCATTCCGGATGACCAAGGGCACCGGCTCCGCCATCGAGTGCAGGGCATCCTTCTTCGCATGCTCGTAGGCGATGTACGAACTGTTCGACTTCGGGGCCATTGACAGGTAAATGACGGCCTCGGCCAGGTGGACCGTGCACTCCGGCATCCCGATGAAATGACAGGCATGGAAGGCGTTAATCGCCACAGCGAGGGCGTTCGTGTCCGCCAGCCCAATGTCCTCCGCGGCGAAGCGCGTGATGCGCCGCGCAAGGTACACAGGGTCTTCCCCGGACTCGAGCATGCGCGCCAGCCAATAGACCGCAGCATCGGGATCCGAGTTCCTCATCGACTTATGCAGGGCGGAGATGATGTTGTAGTGCTCCTCGCCCGCCTTGTCGTACAGCAATGACCTCTGCGAGGTGCACTGGGCGACGGTCTCCTCCGTGACGGTGATGACCCCATCGTCCTCATCCCCGTTGAGGACCACCATTTCCAGTATCGACAGGGCCGAGCGGGCGTCCCCGTTCGAGAAGACGGCGATCGCGCGCAGCAGATCGTCTTCGATCCTGACGTCCTGATCACCGAAGCCGCGCGGCTCCTCCAGTGCTCGGCTCAGCAGGCCCATGATCTCATCCTCGAGCAGGCCTTTGAGGACGAACACCTTGCAGCGGGACAACAAAGCGCCGTTGACCTCGAAAGACGGGTTCTCCGTTGTCGCGCCGATCAATGTGATCGCGCCCTTTTCGACGAAGGGGAGAAAGGCGTCTTGCTGGGCCTTGTTGAAACGGTGGATCTCGTCGATGAAAACGATCGTGCGAGCCCCAATGCCGCTGGCCGCGTCCGCGCGCTTCATGATGTCGCGGATCTCCTTAATGCCGCTGGTCACTGCGGAGAAATCAATGAAGGAGGCGCGCGTCTGATGGGCGATCACCCGTGCCAGCGTCGTCTTGCCGACTCCGGGAGGTCCCCAGAAGATCATCGAGGGCACCTGGTCGGACTCGATCATGCGGCGCAAGATCTTGCCCTCACTGATGAGGTGCTCTTGGCCCACGACCTCATCCAGAGTCTCAGGGCGCATGCGGGCGGCCAGGGGGCGCGTTGCATCGGCGGCTTTGTCGAAGAGGGACTCCTGGTGGCTCATCGCTGGCTTCTTCCGCTTGTGACAACAGGTCCTCGACCAGTATAGAACAGGTGTTCGATTGTTGGGTGTGTCGTGACAGGTCGTCTCAGCGTTGCGTTTGTAGGGTGCTTCCCCTCAAGTACAACGCGGGGATGCGAATCTTCCCGAAATCGTCGCGCGTCTGACGCAAGGAGAGGATGCCGTGATGTCGTGCCCTGAGGGGGAGGAGATGCTCCCTGACGGGCTTTTCCTACTCCTCGTTGATGCTTGAGAAGGTCTAGATGCCGAGAAGCCTCGAGTAGATCGAGTAGTCCTCTTCGGAAAAGACATTGAAGACCACCGTCATGTTCTTCTCGTGCGAGTCGAGCCACTCGCGGGTCGCACGAAGGGCGATCCTCGCGGCTTCCTCCTTCGGGAAGGCGAACACTCCCGTGGAGATTGCGCAAAAGGCGATGGAATGAAGGCTGTTCTTCGCCGCGAGGTCGAGGCAGCTCCTATAGCACGAGGCGAGCTGGGCGCGGTGCTCATCGTTCGGCCTCCCATTCGCGATGGGCCCCACCGTGTGAATGACATGCGTCGAAGGCAAGTTGTAGGCCCCGGTGATCTTCGCCGATCCTGTGGGCTCCGCGTGTCCCTGCTCATCCATGAGCCGGGCGCATTCGGCCCGCAGCTGCACGCCCGCGAAAGTGTGAATCGCATTGTCGATGCAGTGATGCCCCGGACTCCAACAACCCAGGAGCCCACTATTCGCGGCGTTGACAATCGCATCAACGGCAATGGTGGTGATATCGCCCCGCCACAGGCGCATCCGAGGATCCTTAAGGCTCAAACTCGCCTCTTCAAGGGTGGCAATGCCCGCTTCGGCGATGAGGCCGGAGAGCAACTCGTCTTGCGCCTCGTGCCAGGACTTTCCGATCGGGGCGGGCGGGCGCGTGTTCACCAGGGCCCGGAACAGCCTCCACAGCGCAGCGGTGTCCGGGCTGTTCGGCGCTTCCATTCCCCGCTCCGCTAAGAGTTCCTCCGTCAAGGATGTGAGCAGCTCGCGCTTGCGAGACTCTTCCATATCAGTCCTCCTCGTCCCCTCGTGTCTTGGCTCCTTGCGTCCTTGTCCATTCCGCTCCGAGCCGTCTGGTCTCGCTCGGGCCCGCTCGCGCTCGCCGAGAGCGGAGCCTCGGGCCCTTTGAGGCCGACGCCCCTTCAGTATCCAAAAAATCCTCAGTATCCGGGAGAAGTGGAGCTTCGCGGATTAGCATCGACTCCATCATCGGCGTCGACGAGGCTGCCTCGAGGGGAGAATAATCCGATATGGCGAGCAGCAAGGAGTACTTGGAGCACGTCCTCGATTTGCTCTCCAAGGTTGCGGGGGTTACTCATCGCACAATGATGGGCGAATACCTGCTGTACTCCGAGGGCGTCCTCTTCGGCGGCGTCTATGACGACAGATTCCTCCTCAAGGACGTGCCCGCGGCCCGTGAAGTCTTCCCTCTGGAGCAAGAGCCCTATGAGGGTGCGCGCCCAATGCTGCTGGTCGACAGCGAGGATCTGGTGCAGATCAGCGACACAATTGCGGCGATGATCCCACAACTGGCCGCATCAGGGACGAGGAAGCGTCGCAAGTAGCTGTGGAGAAACCTCGGCAAGAGAGTCGAGAACTCTCATAGTCATTGCCCGGTGGGCCTCATCGGGCTGCTTGAGGTCGGGCACGCAAACGACGGGGATGCTGGCGGCGTGGGCGGCCTCGATGCCCATCTCCGAATCTTCGAGGACGAGGCAGTGCGCGGGCGCTGTGCCAAGGGCTGCGGCAGCACTGAGGAAGACCTGCGGGTCGGGTTTGCCGCGCGTAATGTCCTCAGCGCAGATCAGGGCGTCGAAACGATCGAGAATGCCATGCGCTTCGAGGATCGAGCTGGCGCGCTCGCGGGTCGAAGATGTTCCCAGGGCGATGGAGCGTCCGCTCTCGCGCAGATCTTCGAGGAGCTGACGCGCTCCTGGCTTGAGGGGGATGCCTGTGCGGCGCGCCTCAGTCTCTTCGGATTCGACATGAGCGCAGGCCTCCTCAAGGGTGGCGGGCAGGCCGAAACGAGAGATGAAGTCCGCCATGATCGGGCGAATCGGGCGGCCGGAGAATCCAGAGAGATAGTCGGTGAGGGTGAACTCGTGGCCGATTGTGGCCAGCATGTCGCGGTAGATCCGATAGAACACCATCTCAGAGTCGATGAGCAGACCATCGAGGTCGAATATCACTGACTGGATCATGGGATGCTCCTTCGCGGCTGTCCTCTGGCTTCGAGCCTAGCGAAGCGGCTCCTCGAAGGGGGAGGAGAATGAAGAGCGAGGCGATTGTCCCTTTGAATGCGAAGTGATGACTTCATGCGAAGTGATGACTTCACAGGAGGGGACAGTGGCTCAGAGCCATTTGCGGCGCTTGAAGAAAAAGATCAGGCCCAGCGTCACTGTGAGCGACACGAGGAACACCAGCGGGTAGCCCCAGCGCCACGCCAACTCGGGCATGTGCGTGAAGTTCATTCCGTACCAGCCGACGATGAGGGTGAGTGGAGCGAAGATCACGGTCACGACAGTCAGGACCGTCATGATGTGGTTCTGCTGGATGTCGAGTCGCATCTTGGAAAGATCCCTCATCTGCAGCGCCTGGTCGCGAAGAGAGGAGGCTTGATCGCGCAGCTTGTCGAGGCGGCCGTAGACCGTGCGGAAGTAACGCAGATTCTCCTCGGCGAAGAAGCCATTCTCGTTCTCCTCGAGGAGGCGGACGAGGTCCATGAGGTGGTCGTAGTGGTCGTCGAGGTCACGAAGCTCGGAACGCATCTCGTTGATCCTATGAGCGGCGCTGCCGGGACTGCCCGCCATGATCGCGTGCTCCATGCCGTCGAGCTCGTCCTCGTAGTCGCGAAGCAGCTGCGGATCGTTCTTGATGATCTGCACGAAGAAGTCCGCGAGGAAGCGCTCGAGACCTGGTCTGCGCCACCTCCGGTTCTCGGCGATCTGTTCTACCAGGGTTAAGGCATTGTCCTGGGCGTCGACGAATACGACGCCCTTTTCGTCCAAAGCGAAGGTGAAGCGCGCTTCGGGGAGATCTGGGTTCGCGCGGTCCGGGATGAAGATCGTTCCTGTGACGGCGTCGTAGTTCGTCTCCGCTTGAGTGTCGAGGGATGTTGAGAGGTCCGGGTCGAACTCGATGCCCATGTCGTAGGCATCGCGTCCCTCGGCCCATTCCTCGGGCGTAAGGATGGCGACGAAAGGGGTGTTCGCAGAGCGGATCTCCGCCTCTTCGCAGGCCCTCAGGCGCTCGTCGATGAGGTAGTGCATGGTCCCTCCTAGTCGTCCCTGCGCACTCGAGTTTGCCACGTCCTCGCAGGCTCTTTGAAACTCCGATGCGGAGGTGGGGGAGAAGAGCATAGTGGCGGCCACTCACTGAACGTTGTTCAACTAAGGCGTCGTCAGTGCCCCACCGTGTCTTTCGGGATCGCAGCGCTCATCGCCACGGCGCTCCTCGCGGTCCGCGCCCCTGGTCTTAGTGAATCGCGCTTTCAGATCTGCGGAGCGCCCATGAACTCCGCAAGAGCCCGATCGAAGTCCGTGGGATCCTTCATCTCCCACGTGCCGTTCTTCCGTACATATTCGACGGTGAAATCATCGGACTTCATTGGGAAACTCGAACTTGCCAGGTATTCGTTGACCGTGTCAGAGAAGAGCTTGATGAGCGTGGCCTCATCGGGGGCCATAGGGTCAATGCCGGACTCGGCGACCTTCTGAGTGAATGCTTCCTCAAGACCCCTTGAGGCCTCGTCATTGAAATCCGGCATCGAGACGCGAATCGTCACGAGGGCGGTATCGCCTTGGACTTGAGCATCCGAAACCTCACAGCTCATCTTGTCTACGAAAGTCTTCGCGAGAAGCTGAAGATCCAAGCCGAGATTCTCCAGCTGAGCGAGCTCGGTATCTGCCCGAAGAAGAGTCGCGACCTGCTCAGACGAGGGAGAGATCCCGAAGTCTTTGAGTTCTTTCACAAGCTGTTGATTCGCACCTGAGCCCGAGGGGGCGCTCGTTTTCGCCGCTGCGGACTGGCTTGACATCGCCGAAGAGGAAGGAGAGTCTGCGACCTTCGAATCTGAGGCCGATGAACAGCCCACCAAAGCGCCCACGGTGAACGCGAGAACAGCAAGAACCGGCACAGACGAGTGGGACATGGCACTTCCTCGCTTCCTCCACACGGCGTCGCCCACGATTCTCGTGCGCTAGGAAACGATGCGGAAGAGTTCACTTAACGCTACACGACTCCTCCCACAGGGAATTGAAGTATCGCAGTAAAGCTTGTGGCACTCATCCAAAGGCCGCTCAGAGCATTGACATAGAGAGATCGCAATCAGGTCTCAATCCTCCGAGTCCGACCCGGGCTGAGTGCTTTCTCAGTATTCTCGAAAGACGATGCTCCCAATGGTGGGTCCTTGTCGTGGTGAATCACCGCATGAATGGAGTCCTCCATGCCGATGAATCTCGCAAGATTCCTCGTGACCACCCGTCACATGATTCTTGCCGTGATGATCACGCTGACGATCGGTGCCGCATTCCTCATCCCGAAAGTCGGTGTCATCACGGATATGGCGGAGTTCTTACCCGCCGATTCTTCGATGCGCGCCGGGATTGCCCTCATGGAAGAAGAATTCCCCGAAGATTCCGAGATTTCAACGACGCGCGTCATGACCCGTGGGCTTTCCGAGGAAGAAGAACTCGCGACCGCTGAGGCCCTCGCCCGCATTCCCGGTGTCGCCAAGGTCCAGCACAAGGCGGGGGACCCGCGTTTCCACAAGGGGGAGGCGAGCCTTTTCATTGTGGAATCGCCCCACCCCTACGGCTCTGCCCAGGATACGGCGATTCACCATGCGATTGAGGAGCAGCTTGCCGGAAACGAACATGTGCTCCGCTCGGACACTCCTTCACAAGCCGACGAGCTCCCCCTGTGGATCATCATTATTGCTGTTGGTCTTGTGGCGCTGATCCTTTTCATCATGTGCCCCTCCTGGCTCGAACCGCTCCTCTTCCTCACGACGATCGGCATGGCCGTTGTCCTCAATCTCGGGACGAATATCATTCGCGGGTCGATCGCGGACATCACCTTCACCATTGGCGCGATCTTGCAGCTCGTCTTGTCGATGGACTACTCGATCATCCTCATGAACCGTTACCGTCACGAGCGCGAAAGCGCCCGCAGCACGACAGAAGCGATGAGCCGGGCCCTGCGGGGAGCCTCTTCTTCGATCCTGTCTTCGTCAATGACGACGGTCGTCGGCCTGCTCATGCTCTGCTTCATGAGCCTTGGAATCGGAATGGACCTGGGAATCGCCCTCGCGAAGGGCGTGTTCTTGTCCATGCTCTCGGTCTTCTTGATTCTGCCGAGCCTCATCCTCATGTTCGACCGGTGGCTCCTCGCAAGCCAAAAGCCCTACTGGGAGCCGAGGCTGCGCGGCCTGGCCCACGTTCAATTCCGTTTCCGCTGGCCGATCCTCCTCGTGTTCATCGCACTATTCGCAGGATCAGCTTTCAGCGCAGCTGGCACGCCCGTCGCTTACACGCTGAGCACAGACGATCCGATCGCCGAGGTCTTCGATAAGGACAACCCCATTGTCCTCGTCTACGCCAACGAGGACGAGGACGCGGCTCGTGCCCTCGCTCAGCGTCTTGAAGGTGATCCCCGTGTGAGCTCCGTAGCCTCGCACTCATCCACGATCGGCAAACAACGATCACTTCAGGACATGAAGAGCGCGCTCAATCAGATGAGTGAAGAATCGGGGACGCAGGGCTTTATCCTTGATGATCGCACCCTCAGACTCGTCTACTTCCTCGCTCACGAGGGGAAGGCGAGTGAGACGATGACGCTCGCCGAGTTCGTGAGTTTTGTGCGCAGCGACCCGGATGCGTCCTCTCATATGGACCAGTCGATGCGTAATCGTCTCGACGCTTTGACGCCTTTCCTTGATCGAGAGGCTCTTCTTACACCCCAGGGGGCTGCGGGTCTCGCATCTGTGTTGAAGATGAGTGAGGAGGACGCGCGCGCCATCCTCCTCGCCCACGCGATCTCCGATCCTTCGATTAGCGCGGACCCGATGAGTCTTGCCCAGTTCATTGACTTCGTCGCCGAGGATCTGGCTCAAGACCCCCAATACTCGTCCCTGGTGACAGGCGCCCAGATCGCGAGGCTCAGGAGCGTTGAGCGCTTCACTGATGCGGAGGCGATGACAAGGCCGATCGGGTACTCGCAGATGGCGAGGCTTTTGGGGATGGATGAAGAACTCCTCGCCCAGGTGTACGCCACGCGAGTAGCCTCTGGCGGGGCTTACGACTCGGCGAAGTGGACTTTTCCTCAACACCTCGACGCTCTTGGTGCTGTGGCGGCTCTTCCCCAAGCGGCAGCCGGGCTCGCTCAGGACCAGGGCGCAGGTCTGGACAAGCTCGCACAGATCGCGGATGCGGCGGCGATGATGACGCCAATGGATGCCACCTCCCTGGCGAGAATCACCGGTCAAAGCGTTGAAGAAGTCGGCATGATCCTCCAATTGAAAGCGGCAATGAGCCAGGGGGGAACACCTCCCGGGGGACCACAATCGGGTTCAGCACAATCGGGCGCCCAATCCGGCGCCCAATCCGGCGCGCAATCGGGGACGCCTGTGCCTCAAGGCCCTCAAAGCTCAGGCCCCCAAAACGGGGCAGACACGCCACCTGACACGAGTGCTCTTATGGCCTCTCCCAAGGACTACCTCGACTTCCTCCTCGCCGCATCGAACGACCCCACATCGCCCTTGGCCACAATGATCGGAGCTGAGGAGAAGAAAGGACTCACCGCACTGCACGGCCTCATCAGCCTGTCCATTTCAGGGCAGGCCACCAGCGCCGCAGACTTCGCCTCACTCACCGGCATTGACCACCGCACCATCGCCTTCGCGCACGCCCTCGCGGATATCCCCACCCTTGGCGGGCAATGGGCCTTCAGCCCACAAGAAATCGTCAACGCCCTCGCCATGGAGCCGGGAGCTGAAGACCACGCGGCAGAGCTCAAGAAGCTCGCCACGATCATCAACGACTCGATCGCCGGAAGGGCCTACACTCCAGCACGCCTGGCCACCCTGACCGGGATGAGCGACCGGGATGCTCGCAGTATCGCGCTCCTGAGAAGCTCCCTCTACTCGGATTCTTCCGCCTGGAACATGAGCGCACGCGACGCCGTCACCTTCCTCGTCGACACGATGCTCCCCAGTGTGTACAGCTCCCAGCGGTTCACATCCGAAGAGCGCGAACAACTCCGCTTCCTTCGCACACTCATCGATTCCGTCGTCGAAAACAAGGCGTACACGCCCGAAGAACTTGCAGCATTCCTCACTAGAGCCCCCGCAAACGATGCGGGCTTGGGCGCGCCGGAAAGAATCGACCCCGATCAGATCAGCCTCGCATACCTCATGCACGCGGCCTCGGGATGGAGCCCCCAGGGGCGAAGCCTCTCGATCGCCCAATTCGTGTCCACAATGTCGAAGAAGATCCTCAATGACCCTCGCTTCGATAGCCTCCTCACCCAAGAGAACCGGGCGGCCATTACCGAAGCCGAAGAGAAGATCGCACAGGCAACAGTCCAACTCATTGGCCCCACCCACTCGCGCATGATCATCACAACGAGTCTGCCTGAAGAATCCGAACACACGGAGGCCTTCGTCTCCGCCCTCCTCGCCACATGCCAAGCGGAGTTCACGCAAGGATGCCACCTCATCGGCAACTCCGTGCTCATCCACGAAATGAGGAAGAGCTTCCCCTCTGAAATGTCCCTCATCTCCTGGCTCACCGCCGCCGCGATCTTCACTGTCATCGCTCTGACCTTCCTGAGCCCGTCCCTGCCCGCACTCCTCGTCCTCCTCGTCCAAGCGGGAGTGTTCATCACGATCACCACGATCGGGGTGCAGGGGTACTCGAACTACTACCTCGCACAACTCATGGTCCAATGCATCCTCATGGGTGCAACCATCGACTACGGCATCCTGGTGAGCAGCCAGTATCGTGAGGCACGCCGAAGCCTGGGGATTCGTGAAGCCCTGGAGCACGCCCTCGCCCGTTCAATCCACACGATCATGACCTCCGCTTCGATCATGATCCTCGTCACCGGGATCCTCAGTTTCCTCTTCGACAATCCGACGGTCGCTCAGATCTGCCGCACGATCTCCATTGGCGCGCTCGCGGCGACGATCCTCATCCTCTTCATGCTCCCGGGACTCCTGGCCGCCCTGGATCCTCTGATCGGGGGTCGCACACGCCTTCGTGAACCCACGAGGAGCTGAGGGGTGCTCACCCCTTACCCTGAATGAGTGAATCTCCTCCTCGTCGCAGTCGCCGGTATGCTCGCGATCGCTGTTACGGCTCAACTCGGGCCGAGGATCGGCGTCGCCTCACCTCTGATCCTCCTCGCCCTGTCGATCACCATCAGTTTCCTCCCCTGGGTGGACGCCATCGAGCTCGCACCCGCGATCGTCCTCGAAGTGATCCTCCCACCACTCCTCTTCGGTGCCGCAGCGAGCATGCCGGTGATGGATTTCCGCAGGGATCTGACCGCAGTATCGGGCCTGGCGATCGGCCTCGTCGCCTTGAGCGCACTGGTCCTCGGATTCACCATTCATACTCTCATCCCGGCGATCACCCTTCCCTGGGCGGTCGCGCTCGGCGCGGTCCTCTCGCCGACGGACGCGGTTGCGATCTCGATTGCCCGAGGGGGCGGCGTCTCCCACAGGATCATCACCGTCCTCGAAGGCGAAGGCCTCTTCAACGATGCGACCGCCCTCGTCCTCCTCTCAGCGGCGACCTCCTCGGCCCTGCGCACCAAGGAACACGCGCTCGCGCCCCTCAACCTCGGCATCAACTTCCTCATCGCCCTTGTCATCGCGATCCTCGTCGGCCTCCTCGTCGGAGAACTGGGGGTGCGGGTCCGCGCGAAAATCACCGAACCAGCCGCAGACACCGTCTTCTCCTTCACCATGCCCTTCCTCGCTTCGATTCCCGCCGAACACCTGGGAGGATCGGGACTGGTCGCAGCCGTCGTCGCCGGACTCATCGTCTCCTATCGTCGAGTCGGACTGATTCCCGCCCAGAACAGGAGATTCGCCCAGCAGAACTGGCGGACCCTCGAATTCGTCCTCGAAGGACTCGTGTTCCTCACCATGGGCCTGCAAGCCTTCGGGATCGTCACGGACGTGTACGGCGGAAACATGGGCCTGGGGCGCGCCGCCCTCGTCGCCATAATCGCTGGACTCCTCACGGTCCTTGTCAGGGCCCTCTTCGTTGCCACCTTCCTCGCTTTCCTCGCCTACAGTCGAAAACACCACAGGTGGCGCCTTGAACGCATTGACGAGCACATCCGCTACCACGAGGAACGCATCGCCCACGCCTGCGATAGAGCCGATGAACTCATGGAGGCGAGTGATCTCACGCAGGAACAATTAGACGCGGCCATCGCGAAATGGCATTCGCGAGTCGAAGTCGGCAAGAGGCGCCTGGCCCGTAAGGGCAATGACCTCAAGTATTGGCTCCGTGAGCCCCTCGGACCCAGAGAAGGCTCCGTGATCGTGTGGGCGGGAATGCGCGGCGCCGTCACCCTCGCCGCAGCTCAAACCCTGCCACTCACAGCTCCGGCCCGCTCCTTCATGCTCCTCGTCGCACTCCTCGTCGCCGCCGGTTCCCTCGTCATCCAGGGCCTGAGCCTTCCCCTGCTCATCCGCCTCGTCAAACCCCAACTCGCCGAAGAATCCCACGACGAGGAAGAACGAGAACGCCTCTTCGCGCTCCTGCGTTCACGGGTGAAGGACTCTGCCCTGTCCCATTCGATCACGCAGACTCAGTCCGTCCCGGGTGCGCCAACTTCGCTTGTGAATGTGCCCCTGTCGGGGCGCGCCTGGCCGGCCTTCACTGAAGAGCGCACCCGCGCCCTCGCCCTCGAGTCGATCCATCAGCAGCGCGAGGCGCTGATCGAAGCGCGCGACGACGGGGTCTTCTCCTCAGCGGTGCTTGAACGCTGCTTGGAACGCATCGACTATGAGGAGATCCTGCTGGCGCAGCGGCATTGAAGGCTGAGCTCGGCGGGCAGAGCGAAAGATCGCAGGATTTCGCCTGCGGCTCAAGCCCGCCGCCCCACTCAGCTGCTCTGCGCGCGCTGCCGTAGTGTGGGAACATGCTTGAACTGCGCGGGATCACGAAGGCCTACCGGACGGCGTCCCTGACCCAAAGGGCCCTCGACTCCGTGTCACTCGCATTCCGCGACAACGAGTTCGTCGCGATCCTCGGCCAATCAGGCTCCGGTAAGACGACGATGCTCAACATCATCGGCGGCCTCGACCATTTCGACTCGGGCGACCTGCTCATCGACTCGATCTCAACGAAGAACTACCGCGACCGCGACTGGGACGCCTACAGGAACAACCGCATCGGCTTCGTCTTCCAGGCATACAATCTGATCCCGCACCAATCCGTCCTTGAGAACGTCGAACTCGCCCTGACCCTGTCGGGAGTGTCCCGCAAAGAGCGCCGCGCCCGCGCCCTCGAAGCTCTTGAAGGCGTGGGCTTGGCCGATCACGTCCGCAAGAAGCCTTCACAGCTCTCGGGCGGGCAAATGCAAAGGGTCGCGATCGCCCGCGCCCTCGTCAACGACCCAGAGATCGTCCTGGCAGATGAGCCGACCGGCGCCCTCGACTCCCAGACATCCACGCAGGTCATGGACCTCTTGCACGAGGTCGCCTCCGACCGCCTCGTCATTATGGTTACCCATAATCCCGAGCTCGCTGAGCAGTACGCGACGAGGATCGTTGAGCTCTCCGACGGACGTGTCATCTCCGACACCCGCCCCTACGAGCCCGCAGGCGAGGAAATCCGCGAAGCGAAAGCCGCTCGGCGCACCTCCATGTCACCCCTGACGGCGCTCGGCCTTTCGGCGAAGAACCTCGCGACGAAAAAGTGGCGAACCCTCATGACCTCCTTCGCGGGCTCAATCGGGATCATCGGCATCGCTTCGATCCTCGCCCTCGCGAACGGCGTCAACGACTACATTGCGCGTACCGAGGAGAACGCCCTCACCTCCTACCCGCTGTCCATCCAGAAGACCGGAATGGACATGAGCGCGATGCTCGGTGCGAGCGCTGAAGGAGCCCACAGCCAATCGGGCGTCGAAGGAAAGGTGAAAACCATTCCCGCTTTCGCTTCGACGCGTGAATCAACAACGAGGAACGACCTTAAGAGCCTGAAAAGCTACTTCGATCAAGACGGCGGCAGAATCTCCGAGCATGTCGCCGCAATCGAATACCATTACGGCGCGAAACCCCGGATCTACCAGCGCGACACCTCCAATGGGATCGTCCAACTCAACCCCGAACAGTCCATGTCAACTCTGTCGAGCGCCTACGGTTCGGGCGCCTTCTCGAGCTTCGTTCAAACTGAGGCTTTCAACCAGCTCCCCGCCAACAGGGGACTGTATGAAGACTCCTACGAGGTCCTCGCCGGACACTGGCCGAGTAACGACCACGAACTCGTCCTCGTTCTCGACGACAAAGGCATGATATCCGACTTCTTCGAATACACCCTCGGCCTCAAGCCCCACTCCGAACTCGATGAGGCGATGAAGAACTACTACTCCGGCAACGGTCTGGGCTCAAGCCCACAGACTTCCGGTGCTTCCGCCGAAACCAGCGCAGCGGCATCTGAGGCCACGATCTACGACTACGAGCAGATCCTGGGAAGGAGCTTCTCACTGGTCCCCAGTGCCTCCCTGTACCGCTACGACGAAACCTACGGAGTGTGGACCGAGCAGTCCGAAGACACAGCCTTCATGAAGGAGCTCATTGCGAAGGCCCCGACTCTTGAAATCGCGGGGATCGTCAAGCCCCGCGACGACAATACGACGATCATCCGTCAAGGGATCGCCTACACCGCGGGCCTGACTCGGGAAACAATGGCCGAGGCCGCATCCTCGCAGATCGTCAAGGACCAGCTCGCAAATCCGAACATCGACGTCTTCACCGGCAAGAGCTTCGAGGAGCTTTCGAAAGGACAGGGCGCCGAGGGTTTCGACATGTCCTCCCTGTTCAGCATTGACGCAGAGGCGATCCAAGCCGCCTTCAGGATCGACCCGAATGCGCTGCAAATGGACCTGTCGGGACTGGACTTTTCCTCGATCAACATGTCTACCTTCGACCTGTCCACCCTTGACATGTCCTCCCTCGAATTCACGCCCTCGGACCTGGATGCTGAGGCCCTCGCCAATTCGATCGACCCCTCCGCTCTCTCACTCGACAAGCTGAACCTCGGCGAACTCATTGCGAAACACCCCAAGCTCGCCGAGATCGACTGGCCCACGATTCTCGCCAAAGGCCTCGAGGGCGGGGTCGTCAAACCCGATGCGGGACGCAAGATCGCCGAAAAACTCGGACCGATCGCACAGGGGTTCCTCGACTACTACCAGGAGCATGCCGACAGCGACTTAGATGGGATCCCCGATGTGGACCCGGCGACCCTCGCCGCCCAATACATGCAGACCCCCGAAGTGAAGGCCGCGCTCGAAGAGGCGCTCAACTCCGGGCAGATCATCGACCTTCAGACGCTCACTTCGCAGCTCGCCGCCGCCCTGGGTGAAGACCCCGCGCTGGGGGAGATCACGAAAGACCTCTCCGCACAGGTGGGCACGGCCATCGTGCAGACGATCGCCGAACAACTCAGCGAGGCTTTGAGTCAGCAACTCGCCACCGTTTTGTCCACATACGTGCACAGCGCAATGACCACCGCCATGACACAGATGATGACCGCCATCTCCACTGCGATTTCCACCCAGATGGAGCAGGCCATGGGTGGTTTCGCTGAGTCCATGATGAACGCCTTCTCCTTCGATGAGTCCGCATTGGCCAAGGCCTTCGCCCCTTCGACCTCTCCTGAGGACTTGCAGAAGATCCTCCAGACGATGATGTCGCGCGTTCCGACGAGCTACGAGTCGAATCTTGCGAAACTCGGCTGGGCGGAAGAATCCACCCCTGAACAGATCAACATTTATCCCACGACCTTCGAGGACAAGGACGCTGTCAAAGCGATCCTTGACGCTTACAACGAGGCTGCGCGCAACGCTGGGGATGAGACGAAGGCCATCACCTACACGGACCTCGTGGGCCTGCTCATGAGTTCGGTGACGAGGATCATTAACATCATCAAGTGGATGCTCATCGCCTTCGTGTCGATCTCGCTGATCGTCTCCTCCATCATGATTGCGATCATCACGTTCATCTCCGTCCTCGAACGCAAGAAGGAAATCGGGGTCTTGCGTTCCATCGGCGCCTCCAGGAAGGACGTGTCGCATGTGTTCAACGCGGAGACTGTCATCGAGGGCCTACTCGCCGGCATCATCGGGATTGCCACGACCCTGCTCATCGCCGCTTTCGCGAATGCGATCGTGTCCACCAGCCTCGGAGTGGACAATATTGCGCAGCTGCCGGTGAGCGCGGCCCTCACTCTCATTGCGATCTCCATACTCCTCACCCTCATCGCAGGACTACTTCCCGCGAGAAAAGCTGCGAAGTCAGACCCTGTTGAGGCGCTGCGCAGCGAGTAGGCTCTTCAGGAGGAAACCCAACGCAGTTCCCCTTCGACACGTCCAGGAGGAAGAATGCCCACACCCACAACCCTCAGCACTGACAAAACCGTCGGGGTCCTTCTCGCCCCCGGGTATGAAGAAGTTGAAGCACTCGCGGTCGTGGACACCCTTTTCCGCGCCGGGATCCGCGCCGACCTCATCGCGGTCTTCGAGGACCTAAGGGTCGTCTCCTCCCACGGCGTGTCCATCACCTGCGATCTTCTCCTCGCTCAGGCGGATCTTGCTTCCTATGAGCTCCTCTTCTTGCCCGGCGGGATGCCCGGCACTATGAATCTCGCAGCGAATGAGCAGGTCTGCCGTGAGATCGACCGGCGCGCGAAGGTCGGCCTCGACCTCGCTGCGATCTGCGCCGCGCCTTCCGTCCTCGCCTCTCGCGGTCACCTCAAGGGCCGACGCGCCACCGCGAATCCAGGCTTCATGGAAGCAATCGCCGAGGGCGGGGCACACGCCCTCGAGGAACGGGTCGTCATCGACGGCCCCATTCTCACGAGTCGCGGTGCGGGAACCGCCTTCGAATTGGGCTTCGCCATTGTCGAACGATTCTTGGGCGAGAAGGCCGCCGAGACCGTGCGCGAAGCCCTCGTCTACTGAAGCGCGTGTGCGGGTCGGACGACTCTGCACTGATCCGCGCGTGAAAGGACCTTCATGAACGGCATGCTCTTGCAGGGCTTCTCCTGGCATGTGCCCGCCGACTCGGGCCACTGGGAGAGGATCGCCGCTGACGCCAAGCGCCTCGCCTCCCTTGGCGTGACGGCCGTGTGGCTGCCGCCCGCCTACAAAGGACAAGGCGGCGTGAACGACGTCGGCTACGGCGTGTATGACCTGTACGACTTGGGAGAGTTCGACCAGCAGGGAAGCGTTGCCACGAAGTACGGCACGAAAGAGCAGTACCTCCAGGCGATTAGGGCCCTGCACGAGGCGGGAATCCATGTTCTCGTTGACACTGTCCTCAACCATAAGATGGGGGCCGACGCCACTGAGTGGGTCACAGCGACGCCGATCGATCCGGCAGATCGTAATCAGGCCATCGGGCCGGAGGAAAGGATCGAGGTGTGGACGCGCTTCGATTTTCCCGGCAGGGCCGACGCATACTCCGATTTCCACTGGGATTGGACGTGTTTTCACGGCACCGACTGGGATGAGGCAACCCAAAGGCAGGGACTCTGGCTCTTCGAAGGCAAGCAGTGGAATAGCCAGGTCGATTCCGAATACGGCAACTTCGACTATCTCATGGGTGTGGATGTGCATTTGACCGAACCCAAGGTCATGGATGAACTCGTCCACTGGGGCACCTGGTATCTCAACACGAGCGGCGCGGACGGCTTGAGGATGGACGCCCTGAAGCACATGGGCCGCGACTTCACGATGGCCTGGCTCGAAAAGATGAGGGAAGAGACGGGGCGTGAATTGTTCACAGTCGGCGAGTTCTGGACTCACGACCTTGCAGAGCTGCGCAAGTTCATTGGTGAGGACCGTACCCTCGCCCTTTTTGATGTGCCCCTCCATTTCGCGCTGCAGCGGGCCTCTTGGAGCCGGGGGGAATACGATCTTCGCGCGATCTTCGCCGATACTCTCGTTGACGCCGATCCGACGATGGCCGTCACCTTCGTGGAGAACCACGACACTCAAGAGGGCCAGTCCCTCCAATCACCCGTGGCCGAGTGGTTCAGGCCTGCGGCGTACGCACTGATCCTCCTACGAGAGGCCGGTTACCCCTGCGTGTTCCAAGCCGACCTTGACGGCGTCGGGGGAGAACACCCCATTGCGCCCGTGCCGGGCCTTGAAACGCTCATGCGCCTGCGCGCCTCGCACGCCCACGGCATCCAGCGCGACGCCTTCGACGATTCTGAGCTCATCGGGTGGAGCCGCGAAGGCTTGTCAAGTGAAGAAGGAGAAGAAGGCGCGCCCTCCACCGGTGTGGCCGTCCTCATCTCCCAGTCGGGGGCCGCGGTGAAAACACTCGAGGTCGGGGCATGTCACGCCGGGCAGGTGTGGGAGTGCGCCCTCGGCGGGCAGGAGAGCGTCATCATCAACGAGGACGGGATGGCAGCTTTCACGGTCGGAGACGAAGGCCTCGCCGTGTTCATCCCGAAAGCCTGAGGAGAAGGAGACATGGGCAAACGCAAGAAGCGCAGCTGGCCGGAGCTCCCCGAGCCCCTGGCTGGTCCGATCATTGACAATCACACGCACCTTCCCGTCCACGAGGGCGAGATCCCCAGGGCCGATGGGCTCAAGCTCTCCTTGGATGAGCAGCTGTCCCGCGCGAAGGCCACGAACATTGTCGGAGTCATTTCGAGTGCCTGTGAGATCCCGAGTTTCGATCCGACTATGCAGATCGCGCGCGCCTACGAGGGGGTGCGCGTCGCTGTGGCGATCCACCCGAATGAGGCCGCCCTTCATGCGGGCGTCACTGAGCCTTCACCTGACGGCCTCGTTCCACGTCAAGCGGCCCATCATGTGCCTCTCGATGAGGCGATCGCGAAGGTGGAGCGCCTCCTGAAAGATCCTCTGGCCGTCGCAGTCGGGGAGAGCGGCCTCGACTACTTCCGCACCGCAGCCCAGGGGCGCGAAGCGCAGAAACGATCCTTCGCCGCTCACCTGGAACTCGGCGCCGAAGCGGATTTGCCTGTGCAGATCCACGATCGGGATGCGCATGCGGACACCCTGGAGGTTTTGGCTGATGTTGCCCGTGCCGATCAGCTGATCGTGTTCCACTGTTTTTCCGGCGATGCTCATTTGGCGAGGGCTCTGGCTGAAAAAGGCTGGTATGCGTCCTTCGCTGGCCCCCTCACCTATCCGGCGAATGAGGATCTTCGTGCGGCTCTTGTCACCATGCCCCGTGAGCTCGTCCTCGTTGAGACGGATGCGCCGTATTTGACTCCCGCACCGCACCGGGGCTCCCCGAACGCCTCCTATGTGATGGCCCACACTGTTCGATTCATTGCCGAACGGTGGGGCGTGGGCGAGGAGGAGGCGTGTGCGCAGCTCATGGAGAATACGAGGCGCGTCTACGGAACCTGGTGAGCTCTTCTTGAGGTCTTCCTCAGGCGCAGTGGGCGTGGAGGACACTGTGACAACCCTCGCGTCCTAGCGTGAGACAGAGCACGAAAGGGCGCGAAACGAGTTGCGGATTGGTTACGGTTGGGCATAAGTCCGCTACGGAGCAGCCTTCCTTGAGAATGAAGGCCCCTCCTCGGGCGGAAGCTACGAACTCTGGAGCCACGTGAATCTCACGCACCCTTCGCGCCGAACCATCATCTCCACAGCCTCCGTGCTCGCATTCGCAATGACTGCGACCGCAGGAGCCTCAGTTGCAGCCTCCCACCACGATGTCACCATCGAGGTCGACGGCGTCTCAGCGCCCGTATCCGGCTTCTTCACCACCGTTGATGATGTTCTCGCCTCCGCAGGAGTGAAGCTCGGAGCCCATGACCTGCTCGCCCCCAGCGGCCAGAGCCGCGTGAAAGACGGCGAAACCATCGTCGTGCGCACCGCCACCGAATACGAAGTGAAGATCGACGGCAAGCCGACAACCGCCTGGTCAACTGCCGACTCCGTTGACGCGGTCCTCGACTCTCTTGCCGAGCCCGGCGAGGTCGTCCTCGCGGCCGCGGATCGTTCAAATGTGCGCACGCAGATGCCCTTCGCTTCTACGCGCGGCCCCGTTGAGATCTTCGTTGATGGTCAGACCCTGAAGGTTGATGCCGAAGCGAATGACACCGCTGACGCTCTTCTCGCGAAGGCCAATGTCAGCCTCGGCCAGCTCGACACCCTTGACTTCTACGCCCAAGGCGGGCACACCTCTTTGAAGGTTCAGCGGATCGTGCGCGGGAGTGTCACCGAGACCTCCGATATTCCTTTCTCCTCTGAGGAGCAAGAAGACGACTCCATGTACGTGGGGGAGAAGAAGGTCACCCAAGAAGGCGTGAACGGCTCCAGTTCTTCCACCTACTACCGCGAGACGATCAACGGCGAAACCACGATCAACCTGCTCCTGTCCAAGACGCAGACCGCCCCGGTCAATGAGATCGTGTCGGTCGGCACGAAGGAGAAGCCGAGTACATCTGCGCCCGCCGCAGCCTCAGCAGCCCCGGCGGGTTCCTTCTCGCCCTCTTCGGCCCAGGGAATCGCACAGTCCATGGTTGCGGCTCGCGGCTGGTCCGATAGCGAGTTCAATTGCCTGGTGGCTCTGTGGAACCATGAATCCGGGTGGCGAACGAACGCCGGCAACCCCTCGGGCGCCTATGGAATCCCGCAGGCTCTTCCCGGTTCGAAGATGGCGTCGGCCGGTGCAGACTGGGCGACCAACCCGGCGACCCAGATCACCTGGGGTCTTGGTTACATTTCGGGACGTTACGGTACGCCCTGCTCCGCCTACGGCCACTGGCAAAGCAACAACTGGTACTGATCGAGACAAGGACATCACCACGTGAGCAGGAAAACGCGCGCACGCCACCGCGGAGCACGCAAATCTCAGGGGATCTCCTGGGCGCCGCAGAGGCGCACAGTCCTCGCGTGCACGGCATCAGCCTCCGCTTTCATGTTCGTTCTCTCCGGTGTTTCCATCGCCTCTTCGCGTGTTCAGACCACCCTTGAAGTCGATGGGGTCTCTCAGCCGGTCACGGTCTGGGGTGGAACCGTTCAATCAGTTCTTGAGAAGGCGGATATTGAAGTCGGCGAACACGACCTCGTCCAGCCCTCCCCATCTTCTCCGATTCCCGATGGGGGTGCTGTCGTTGTCCGGACAGCAAGGCCCTACACCGTATCGGTTGATGGTGAAGAACAACAGATTTGGTCGACCTCTTCCACAGCAGACGCAGTCTTGGCCGACTCGGCCACAATGGGGCGCAGCGTCAGCCTCGCTACCGAACGTTCCAGCGAGAACAAAGAGAATGTTCCCCTCGTCGCACGCGAACGCTCGGTGAGGGTCGTTGCTGATGGAGAGACGAAGACGATTGAGGCGCAGCCCAAGGATGACGTGAAGAGCATCCTCGATAAAGCCGGTGTCGGTATCGGCGCGAATGATCGAGTCTCCCTGGGTAATACTCGTGGCGGGGCCCTGACCCTTTCCGTCGCACGGGTCCGCCGCTCACTCGTCACCTCAGATGTTCCCCTGCCTTTCGAGGAACATCAGGTTGAGTCCGCTGATCTTTTCGTCGGTGAATCCCTCATCACCCAAGAGGGAAGTGAAGGGCAGGCCCAACGGACCGAATGGGTTGAGACTCGCGACGGGAAAACCTCTTCAGCTGCGACGACAGCTGAGACCTTGAAGACCCAGCCGACGGTGGCGGTCCGTTCCATTGGAACGAAACCTGTGACACCGCAGGCCCTCGTCATGGCCGGTCTTGACCCGAAAGCGAACCTTGAAGAGGGCAAGGATTCCCTTGGACGCCCTTACGCGAAGTACACGGGCGCCCTCGGCACCCGCTCATCGGTGGCGGAAATCGAAGAGATCATCAACACCCTGCCCGATCAGGCGAGCAAGGTCGAGGCCGTTGCTGCAGCTCAGAGGTCAGGAGTGAGAGTCTCCTACATCGGGCAAGACCCCAAGGAGATCGCCCAGATTCAGGTCGCTGCGCGCGGCTGGGCCCCCTCGGAGTTCCAGTGCCTCGTGAACCTGTGGAACCGCGAGTCCCAGTGGAACCCCTACGCTGAGAACGCTTCTTCGGGCGCCTATGGCATTCCCCAGTCGCTCCCGGGCTCGAAGATGGCTTCTGCGGGTGCGGATTGGCGGACGAACCCGGAAACTCAGATCACCTGGGGCCTCGGGTACATTGCAGACCGCTACGGCGCCCCATGCTCCGCGTGGGCTCACTCGAACGCGGTCGGGTGGTACTGATCCCGCGCTCTCATTCGGCTAGAGTCAACGCGTGACCCGATCCCATACCCGCACTCGCGGACGCCGCCTCGACCCGAGCCTTCCCGAGGGGGCTCTCCCTTCTGATTCCGGTCTCCTCGGTCCCCTTGAAGTGAAGGCGATTGCGAAGGCCCTCGGCATTCGCCCGACAAAGGTCCTCGGCCAGAACTTCGTCCACGACGCTGGAACCGTTCGACGCATTGTGCGCGCCGGAGGAGTGCAAGTCGGAGATGAGGTCGTCGAGGTTGGACCCGGCTTGGGCTCCTTGACCCTGGCGATCCTTGAAAGGGGCGCGAGGGTCCGCGCGGTTGAAATCGACCCCGTGCTCGCCCGTGCCCTGCCCGAAACGATCCGCAGTCGCATGCCTGAAGCCGCCGAGCGTTTCCACGTCGTCCTCAATGATGCGACGAAGGTCAAAGGTCTCGACGATTTCGGCGTGGACTGGCCCGCTCCGACGAAGCTCGTCGCGAACCTTCCCTACAATGTGGCGGTTCCCGTCCTCCTCGCAATGCTTGAGTCCTTCCCGAGCTTGAGTGATGTCCTCGTGATGGTCCAATCCGAGGTCGCCGACCGTCTCGCGGCCTCACCGGGTTCACGCGTCTACGGTGTGCCCTCAGTGAAGGCTGCCTGGTATGGGACCGCCGAACGTGCCGGAACGATCGGACGCTCTGTTTTTTGGCCTGTACCGAATGTTGACTCTGCGCTGGTCCGCCTGAGGCGGGCGGGGGAGCCTCGCGGGGATGAACGACTGCGCCGAGCCACTTTCGAAGTCTGCGATGTCGCCTTCGGGCAACGGCGCAAGACTTTGCGCGCAGCTTTGAAAACATGGGCGGGCTCAGCCGAAGGGGCTGAAACGCTCCTTGAACGCGCGGGCATTGAGCCGAGCGCCCGGGGAGAGACCCTCAGCATTGAACACTTCGTGGCCCTGGGGCGTGCGCTCATCGAACTGCGAGAAGCCGGGGTGCTCGTCGAAAGGGTCGACCCTCGCAGCGGCGAATCTACGAGGCCAAGCCACGAGGCGAAGACGACGAAGAGCCCCTCCTCCACGTTCCTCGACTCTCCTGCCTCCGACTCCGAGGCCGTTGACAATGCGTGAGATCAGAGCCAGCGCCCCCGCGAAGGTGAATCTCACTTTACGAGTGGGCCCACCGAGCCCGGACGCTTACCATCCTCTCGTCACCGTTTTTGAAGCGCTCGACTTGCGTGAATACCTCACGGTGAGGACCGCACGCACCCCCGGTATCCGCGTCACAACCGACGCCTACCTGCCCGATGGCTCTTTCGACGAGGCGACGACTGCTCGGATGCGCGAACTTCCCGCCGACTCCCATTTGGCCCATCGCGCTGCGAAACTCCTTCAACGTCTCGCCATGAGCGGACCTTGGGGACGAAGCGCCGCCGGAATCGACATTCACGTCGACAAGCACATCCCCATGGCCGGTGGAATGGCGGGAGGCTCAGCGGACGCAGCCGCCGCCCTCGTTGCCTGCAATGAACTCTGGGAACTCGGCTTGTCCGGGCAACAGCTTGAACTCCTGGCACGCTCCCTCGGGGCCGACGTGCCCGCCTGCCTTGTCGGCGGCATTACGCTGGGCACAGGGCGCGGCGACCACATGGACCCCCTCGACGAGGGCGCACAGCCCCGCCACCATTGGGCGATCGCGCTCGCACATGAGGGTTTGGAAACTCCAGGAGTGTTCCGTGCACTCGACGAGGCCCAAGGTCCGGGCGGAACATGGAAAGAACTCACAGAACCCTCTTCAGAGGAGATCGGAGCACTCACAGGAGATTCCCTGGGACTCGCTCCCCTCCTCGTCAACGATCTGCAAGAGACTGCACTGGGGATGCGCCCCGAACTCGCCGACACGATGAGGGCCGCTCAAAATGCGGGCGCGCTCGCGGTGATCCTTTCAGGTTCGGGTCCTTCGATTGCGGCGCTCGCCCAGGACGCGGATAGCGCACACAGACTCGCACAAGCCCTTGAAGGGGCGCTGAGCGTCGCTCATGCCTTCACGACCTGTGGGCCCGTGCCCGGAGCGCGCCTCGAATAGCGCGAGCGCTTCGACTGGGGCGTACACCCCGAGCGGGGCGCGGCGCGAAACTCGGGGTTCCGGCTTGAGCCCTGGATCCAAGGAGTGACATTCTGTGCCCCCGCCCGCAGGGTCTTGCCCGCTCCTCCTCTCCCGTGATTTCACTACTTCAATGTAAGGACGCCACTGACGCATGGCTCATCTTCTGGGAACCCAATCACTGTCCGTGCTCGCAGGTTCACGTAAACTCCTCAAGGAGGTCACCCTCGGCGTCGAGGACTCGTCGAGGATCGGTATCCTCGGACCGAATGGCGCGGGAAAATCAACGCTTCTGCGCCTTATCGCAGGACTTCAAGAACCCGACGGTGGTCAGATCACGAAGCGTGAGGGCGTCACAGTCCTCGTCCTCGACCAGGCGGATCACCTGGATCCGAGCCTGCGGGTGGTCGACGCAGTCCACCCGGGTCTTGATGAATATGAATGGGCCTGCGATCCAGCGATCCGCGACATCCACGCGGGACTGCTTGCCGATATCCGACTCGACGCTGAAGTGGGGACACTTTCTGGCGGGCAGCGCCGCAGGGTCGCGCTCGCGAAGGTCCTCGCTGCGCCCTCGGATATCGTGTGCCTCGACGAGCCAACGAACCACCTCGACATCGAAGGTGTCGCCTGGCTCGCCGCTCACCTCAATGCGCGTTTCGCGAAAGCTGGAGCCGCGGGCGCACTCCTCGTCGTCACCCATGATCGCTGGTTCCTCGACACCGTGTGCGAGCACATTTGGGAGGTCGTCCCGGGGGTTGACCCGGGCGGGGACAGGCCGCAGATCCCCGGGCACGTCGACGTCTACGAGGGCTCCTACGCGGCCTACACCCTGGCCCGGGCAGAGAGGGCCAGGCAAGCCGATGTCGCCGCACACAAACGGGCGAACCTCTTAACGAAAGAGCTCGCATGGCTACGAAGGGGAGCGCCTGCGCGCACCTCGAAGCCGAAGTTCCACATCGCAGCAGCCGAAGCACTCATCGCAGATGTCCCCCCGCCGCGCGACACGGTCGAACTGGTGAAGATGGCGAGTGCACGCCTAGGTAAAGACGTGCTCGACTTCGAGGAGCTCAGCCTGGCTTTCACCCGCGCGGATGGGACGAAGAACACGATCTTCGATGAGGTGACCTGGCGTCTGGCCCCCGGGGAACGCGTCGGCGTCGTCGGAGTGAATGGAGCGGGAAAAACGACCCTGCTCAATCTGTTGCGCGGGGACCTGCACCCAGACTCCGGGCGGGTCAAACGCGGCAAGACCGTGAAGGTCGCAACCCTGTCCCAAGACACTCACGAGCTTGACGCCCTCGCCGATATGCGGGTCGTTGAAGCGGTCGCCCAGGTCTCTCAAACGTGTCGGGTCGATGGCCGAGAGATCAGCGCGATGCAGATGAGCGAGCGCATGGGTTTCACCCGCCAGCGCGCCTACACGAGGATTTGTGAAGTCTCCGGCGGGGAACGGCGTCGCCTCCAGCTCATGCGCCTCCTCATGGCCGAGCCGAACGTCCTCCTCCTTGATGAGCCGACGAACGACCTCGACACCGACACTCTCGCTGCGATGGAGGATCTGCTCGATTCCTTCCCGGGAACCCTTGTCGTCGTCTCGCACGACCGCTACCTGCTGGAACGAGTGACGGACCACCAGGTCGCGCTCCTCGGTGATGGGAAGATCCGCGCCCTTCCCGGTGGCGTGGAGCAGTATCTGGCAATCCGTGAGCAGATGCTGCGTGAAGACTCCAGCACCTCTCCGCGCGCCCAGGCCGACGTGGCCCAATCTCCTTTAGCTTCCGAGGCGAATGCCGCGCCCCGCCTCGAGGGCGCAGCCCGCCATGCTGCGCAAAAGGAAGCGAATCGAATCGAACGGCGCGTGGAGAAGCTGCGCGTCCAGTGCACTCAAGTGGAAGAACGATTGGCGCAATTGGGGGCGGCGGTCGCGAGGGATAGCGGAGCGATCGAGGAGCTTGAGAAGGTGTCTGTCGAACACTCGGCTCTGATCGCCCAGATCGATGAACTCGAAGAAGCATGGCTTCAGGCCGCTGAACTCCTCGACTGAGAGAACAAGACGGGGATCGCGCCCGGCCCCAGAACAGGAGAAAATGTGCGCTGCGTGACACTGTTCGAGTGGAGTGTGCAACTCAGAATGCAATGATCCGCACGATTCCCGTAGCGTGGAACCCATGAGTCATATTGCCCCCGCATCCCGAGCGAGGAGTGCACCTCGCCTCCTCATCGGAGTCGGCCTCATGCTCATTGCGCTCGTGACCTCTGCGATCGCCTGTGGAGCCTACGCCCACTCACACGAGAGCACCGCCATGCCCGGAGTGAAGGTCGCAGGCGAGGACGTCACCGGAATGACCCGTTCTCAGATCTCCGATCTGATCGAGAATCGTTTCGCCGCTTCGACGGTCACCTTCACGGTTGCGGGGAAGAGCCTTGACATTCCCCTGGTCGAATCAGGGGCGGATATTGACGAAAGCCTCGTCGCCGACGCGGCCCTCAAAGGGGCGACCAACCCGTTTTCGCGCCTCCTCACCTCCTTTACTCCACGCTCCGTCCGGCTTGCGCCGACCATTGACGAAGAGGGCTTCACGGCTCTCATCGACAGATTGGACGCCCTCGTGGGCGAGGCCCCCCTGTCGGCGAGCGTTGAACTCGACGATTCGGGGACTTCCCACCGGGTGATCCCAGGGCACGCGGGTCGCGGCGTTGACCGAGAGAGCGTACGCACTGCTCTCTTCGAAGCCTCAGAGAGCATGGAGTCCACTCGAGTTGAGCTCGAGGTCCACGAGATCGAACCTGAGGTGTCGACCGAGGAGGCGACACAGGCCGCGAAAGAGATGGATGCTCTGTTGGAAGCAGAGGTGTCGCTCCAAGGTCCCAAACGCCTCCATGAGGCCTCGGCGGCCGATAAGGCCTCGTGGGTTGGGGCGCGCAGAGCTTTTGGCGGGCTCACAGCCGATGTCAATGGGAGCGCCGTACGGGAGTGGCTTGACGGGGTGGTCGCCGCAGAAGAAAGAGACCCGATTAATGCGATCGATGAAGTCGATGCGAATGGGACTCTTCTCGAGCCCGCCAGACCCGGCAAGGTCGGCATTGATGTGACGAATGTTGAGAATACGGCAGCTGAACTCGAAGAGGCCGTGAAGAAAGGCACCGGATTCCAGGGGGTTCTCACGAGCCGTGAGATTCCCTTTGAAACGGAGCAGAGGGTCGTGGCGAATGGGCCGGAGCGTTTCGCCTACCGTGCGCGTGCGGGGGAGAAATGGGTCGATGTCGACCTGACTGATTCAACTCTCACCCTGTACCAGGGCCAAGAGAGGATTTATGGTCCGATCCTCATTAATCACGGTGGCGTTGGGCATGAGACCATCACCGGCGTGTACCGCGTCTACCTCAAGTTCCCCGCTCAGGACATGGGGTGCACTCCCGAGTGGCCCTACTGCGAAAGGGCCGTGCCCTGGGTCTCCTACTGGCATGCGTCTTATGCGCTCCACGGTGCCCCCTGGGTTGAAGAATTCGGGATCGGCACTGACGAGTCCTCGCACGGATGCATCAACATCCCCGTTGATGAAGCGAAGAGGGTTTTCGATTTCGCCGAGATCGGGACGACGGTGGTCACTCACCGCTGAGCCCTGCGCGCTCATGAGCGCCCTTAACGAGAATCCTGGCGTCAAACAACTGGCGTCAAACAAGAACTCTGGCATCACGTGCAGGAATGAGCGCGGTCAAAAGGAGCAAGAATCCTCATGAGTTGGGTGGCGAGCTGCTGCCTCGCCTCGGCGTCGAGTGGGCCGAGGATTGTGCGTTCACACTCGAGGAGGGTGGCGAGTGCGTTGTCGACGCGGGCCCGCCCCTTGTTTTTTAAATCCACTCCTTGGTTGATAGACACGTAGAGTGGCGCCAAACCTCAGGCGAGGGGGAACGTGAAACGAGTCCCTTCAACTCGAGGCGGTCGATTCGGTTCGTCATCGTGCCCGAGGAGACGAGCAATTCCCCCATGAGGGTTCCGGGAGTGAGTGCATAGGGCGCGCCTGACCGGCGAAGGGAGGACAAGACATCGAACTCCCAGGGTTCGAGGCCGTGGGAGGCGAAGGCCCGGCGCCGTTCGAGGTCGAGGTGGCGTGCGAGGCGTGAGACGCGCGAGAGGACGAACATGGGGGAGGAGTCAAGATCGGGGCGCTCGAGCTTCCACGCGGCGACGATCTGGGCGACTTCATCCTGAGGCTCCATTCCCTCAAGATACTTGAGGTCGAGACAAAAGGAGAGGACTCAATCCCTTGACGGCACTCGCCCGCTTCAGCCCCACACGATCCTGCTGTTGTTCACAATCCTTTAGTTCCTCACGACCAGTTGGGGTGAGGGGCGCAGATTGCGCACCCCATTCCACACGAGGTTGACGACATGGGCGGCGACCTCGTCCTTCTTCATCCTGCGTTCGTCGAGCCACCATTGGCCGACCTGCGCGATCAAGCCGACAAGCATCTGCGCGTACAGGGGCGCCAGTGCCGGATTAATATCACCGCGTTCGAATTGAGCTGCGAGAAGGTGCTCAACCCTGCTGGCGACATCACCCATGACTGAGGAAAAAGACCCCAGGGAACGGTCATTGGGAGCGTCCCGCACGAGGACCCTGAAGCCATCCGTGTGAGATTCAATGTAGTCGAGCAAAGCAAGGGTCGCATTTTCCAAAAGAATGCGGGGCCGCTCGGAGGACTCAAGAGAAGAATGCAAAGAGGAGATAAGAGCCTGGACTTCACGGTCGACGATGACCGCGTAGAGGCCCTCTTTTCCGCCGAAATGCTCGTAGACGACCGGCTTTGAGACTTTCGCCTTCGCTGCGATCTCCTCGACGCTCGTCGCATCGAAGCCGCGTGCGGCGAAGAGGGAACGCCCGATTGTCACGAGCTGCTCGCGGCGGGCAACACCGCTCATTCGTGTGCGCTTCTCAGACATATTCCCAGTATTCCATCTCTTGTCGCCTCCCAATCCTGCCTCTCGTTCGGGCGATTGAGGCCGCATCTTGCGGATTGTGTGTCCCCGAAGTGCTGTGATCGTGTCCTCATTCTCCGTGAGATCGGCAGCTGTGAGGAGGCCGAGGAGCGCGAAGGGGTGGGTGTATGGCAGAATCATGGGTAGTTTCCGCCCTGGTGTAACGGCAGCACATGGGTTTTTGGTGCCTTTGGTCCGGGTTCGAGTCCTGGGGGCGGAGCGAGATAGCGGGTCGAGTGGCCCGCTCGAGGAAGGCAGAATCCATGACTGTTCCTGCAGCCGTTATCGTCCTCGCAGCGGGTCAGGGAACCCGCATGAAATCCGATCTTCCGAAGGTCGTGCATCCGGTTGCAGGCTTGTCCATGCTCGGCCATGCGCTCAGAGCAGCCCAAGCCCTTCACCCCGACCACCTTGTCGCCGTGGTCCGCCATCAGCGAGATATTGTCGCTGCAGAAGTGACACGCGTCGCCCCGGAGGCCCTCATTGCCGACCAGGATGAGATTCCCGGGACCGGCCGAGCGGTTTTGTGCGCGCTCGATGCCCTGGTCGAGGCCCATGGTCCCCTCGAAGGTACCGTTGTCGTCACCTCCGGTGATGTCCCCATGCTTTCCCCACGTACTCTCGCCAGCCTCGTCGCCCTTCACGAGGACGAGGGACACGCCGTCACGGTCCTCACCTCCATCGCCGCTGATCCGACGGGTTATGGGCGGATCGTGCGCAACGAGGCCGGGATCGTCACCGCGATCGTCGAACAGAAGGATGCCACCGAGGCTCAACGCCTCATCACCGAAGTCAACGCCGGGGTCTACGCCTTCGACGGGGCATTCCTCGCCAAGACTCTCCTCCAAGTGGGTCAGGACAACGCCCAAGGCGAGGTCTACCTCACCGATGTCCTGGCAGCCGCTGCACCCGCGTCCCGGACCGCTGGAGCCCTCGTCCTCGACGATCCCTGGGAGGCTCAGGGCTGTAATGACCGCGCTCAGCTCGCCCTCCTCGCCGCCGAATTCAACCAGAGGATTTGCCAGGCGCATATGCGCCAAGGCGTGACGATCGTGGATCCGGCTTCGACCTGGATCGGCGTGGACGTTCAGATCGGCCACGATACCGTGATCTGGCCCGGAAGCGTCCTTCGTGGCGACACCATCATCGGTTCTCATTGTGAGATCGGTCCCGGAACAACCCTCGATTGTGCGAATGTGGCCGATCGCGCCCGCGTTGTGGGCTCCTGGGTGTCTAAAGCCGACGTCGCAGCCGATACGATGGTCGTACCATTCAGCGTCATCGGGCAGCCGGACAGAGGCTGACCCGTTCGGGTTCTCAGGGCAAGGGGAGGAACGCCGCATGAGCGGATTGGTGACCAGTGGAGAGAAGAGCCTCGTTCTCGTTTCAGGTCGAGCACACCTGGAACTCGCCGAGGAAGTCGGCAAGGAGATCGGCTGCGGCCTCTCCCCGGTGACCGCATACGACTTCGCGAGCGGTGAGATTTACGTCCGCTTCAACGAATCGGTTCGCGGCGCGGATGTCTTCGTCCTGCAGTCCCACACGGGTGACATCAATAAGTGGATCATGGAGCAGCTCATCATGATCGACGCTGCGAAACGCGCTTCCGCGAAGCGCATCACCGCAGTCGCCCCCTTCTACCCCTATTCCCGTCAGGATAAGAAACACCAGGGCCGCGAACCCATTTCGGCGCGCCTCATTGCCGACCTGTACAAGACCGCCGGCGCCGATCGTGTGATGAGTGTCGATCTTCACGCCTCCCAGGAGCAGGGCTTCTTCGACGGCCCGGTCGACCACCTTTTCGCAATGCCCGTCCTCGTGGAGTACGTGCGTTCGCGCATCGACTTGTCGAACACGGTGATGGTCTCCCCGGACGCGGGCCGTATCCGCGTCGCAGAGAAGTGGTCCTCGAAGCTGGGCGGCTGCCCGCTGGCTTTCGTCCATAAGACCCGAGACACCACTCGTCCGAATGTCGCTGTCGCGAATCGAGTCGTCGGTGAAGTCAAGGGGAAGGACTGTGTCCTCGTTGACGACATGATCGACACGGCGGGCACGATCACCGAGGCCGTGAAGGTCCTCACCAAGGCGGGTGCGAGGAAGGTCATTATCGTGGCCACGCACGGCATTCTCTCCGCCCCCGCGACCAGCCGCCTCTCCGAGTGTGGCGCGGACGAGGTCGTCGTCACCGACACTTTGCCGATCCCCGCAGACAAGCGCTTCCCGACTTTGACGATCCTGTCGATCGCGCCCCTGCTGGCGCGAGCGATCCGTGAGGTTTTCGACGACGGATCCGTCACATCCCTCTTCGACTGACTTTCATGTGACCGCCCTTGTCGGATACCCTTAAGGGGTTGCTCCGGCGAGGGCGGTCTCATACCGCCGTTATCGACAGGGCCTACCGGGTGGATCCTCGGGGTTCTTGACGCGCCGTAGCGTCCGAATCGAATCCTTCAGGAGGAATCCCCATGAGCGATAACCCGATCCTCGTCGCCCAGACTCGATCTGAGTTCGGCAAGGGCGCCGCCCGTCGTGCGCGCCGCGCAGGCCTCGTTCCCGCTGTCGTCTACGGCCACGGCGGTGATCCGCTCCACCTTGATGTGCCCGGTCACGAGCTCTTCCTCATTGTCCGTGGCAACGCGAACGCGCTCGTCGAACTCAAGATCGACGGAAAGTCCCAGCTGGCCCTCGTGAAGGACGTTCAGCGCCACCCCGTGTCGCGCAACATCCTGCACGCCGACTTCCTCGCGGTGAAGGCCGGAGAAAAGGTTGACGTCGAGGTTCCGCTCGTTCTCGTCGGCGAGGCCGCTCCCGCCACCCAGGCCGCGATCGAGGAGCACACCATCACCGTCAAGGCTTCCGCCACCGCGATCCCCGAGTCGATCGAGGTTGACATCACCGGCCTTGTCGCCGGAACCGTTGTTCGCGCCTCCGACCTGGTGCTGCCCAAGGGTGTCGAGTGCGAACTCGACGCTGAGAAGGACATTGTCATCATCTCCGAGCTCGCCGCTGAGGAAGAGGCTGCGCCAGAGGCTCCCGAGGCTGAATGAGCCAGAGCCGAGCGATCTTCTGGAAAGAAGCGAGGTGAACGGGCGGGCCGTGGGGTCCGCCCGTTCCCGCATTCACAGCGCGAAAAGAAACGAGGAGGAGTACGTGAACTCTGATCACACGCATAAGAGGGTCTACCAGCGTGGACCTGTGATTTTGCGGGGGCGTGCAATCCCGAAGGAAACCTCTGATACGAGGCTTTTGAGCACCCCGGAAGAGGTGGATTGGCTCCACGAGGACCCGTGGCGGGTCATGCGGATTCAGGCGGAATTCGTTGAGGGCTTCGGCGCGCTTTCGGAACTGGGACCGGCGATCAGTGTTTTCGGTTCTGCCCGGATCGAGGAGAACACCGCCTATTGGCTCCAGGCCTATCGGATCGGTGAATTGCTTGCGCAACATGAGCATGCGGTCATCACCGGAGGCGGCCCAGGTGCGATGGAAGCGGCGAATAAAGGAGCCTGGGATGCCGGGGGCACTTCGGTGGGCCTGGGGATCGAACTCCCGCACGAGCAGACCATGAACCAGTGGGTGTCGATCGGCATCAATTTCCGGTATTTCTTCGCTCGCAAAACGATGTTCGTAAAGTATTCTTCCGGTTTCATTGCCATGCCCGGGGGTTTTGGCACGATGGATGAGCTTTTCGAGGCCCTCACTCTCGTGCAGACCGGTAAGGTCGCGTCTTTCCCGATCGTCCTCGTGGGCTCGGACTACTGGTCGGGGATGCTCGATTGGCTCGCTTCTGCGATGGTCTCTTCGGGCACGATTGACAAGGTCGACCTCGATCTTGTCAAGCTCGTTGATGATCCTGAAGAGGCGGTCCGACTGGCCCTTCAAGGCTGAATCCACCCTGTGAAAGGGGCGTATTCCATTTCTTTGAGTGAGAAGTTCCTCGGAAACGGGTAAAATACTGGGGTGAGATGCGTGTGTTCACGCGAACTACGACAAGGAGCGGCAGATGGCAGCCATGAAGCCCAGGACCGGGGATGGTCCCTTGGAGGCGACGAAAGAAGGGCGCGGAATCGTCATGCGCATCCCGAGCGAGGGCGGCGGTCGGCTCGTCATTGAACTGACACCGAATGAGGCCTCTGAGCTCGCTTCCGCGCTGAGCGCGGCGGTCTGAAACCTCTCATTCATATACTGCGAAGCGGGCGCCCCGACGGTTTCACCGTCAGGG